>PDWJ01002668.1_pt1 | contig 18383 bp, 12 predicted proteins | sample 1430881 | NCBI WGS metagenome assembly PDWJ01 (sample SAMN01162460, study PRJNA174530) | Oral metagenome, whole genome shotgun sequencing project. | biome: Marine environment; feature: Marine mammal; material: Swab sample of the gingival sulcus; isolation source: swab sample of gingival sulcus...
AATGGCGCTGATGATTTCCACGGCCTTTTCATCGATCAGGCGGGGATGCGCCTTCTGGGTTTCATAGGCCCGGCCCCATAAGGGCAGTAAAAGGGTTTCTTCAATACTGTTTTTTTTTACCTTGATTTTTTGACCCATTTTTTTCATCTCCTTATCCATCCGTCGCTATTGAAGCGGAATACCCGTAAGCCGTAAAAAAACAGACTCAATTTAGATATGTCACTTCCCTTCTATTCATGGTTTTATTTTATAGGGATTTGTCCGCATTTAGCTACAGGAAGACAACAACGCTAAAATCTGTAGACTAATTTCAGACCGATTTCTCTATCCGGGTTTATTAAGACATAATATCCGTAATAACCCATCATGTCGTAATTCTTATCAAAAAGATTATCAGCGTAGAGATAGAAATCAACATTATCCCACTCGTAACCTAGTTTGGCATTTACCAGCGTGTAAGGGTCGTTTTTAAATGTGTTAGCTTTATCCATGTACATACTGCCGTAACCCGTTAAATTGGCACTTGCATAAAATCCGCTCAATCCTCTGAATTTTCCGCCTAAGCTATATGTATATTCTGGAGCAAACGGATTGTCATTATCCTTGTAATCTCCAAAAACATCCTTGAATTCATCAAATCTTGTTTCATTCCATCCAAAAGAGGCAAATATACTGACATTCTTAATTATCGCGTAATTTGCATCAAATTCAAATCCATAGGAAGTTGCGCTTGCTGCATTTGAAATGTAGTTTCTCATGGCATCAATAGATGTGAATACTTGCATATCTGTTATATCCATATAGTAAATATCTGCATTCAAAACAAGTTTGTTGCTAAGTAAAGCCGTTTTAAGGCCTAACTCATAATTCCATAAATTTTCACTTTCATAGGTTCTTGGATAACCTTGTGGCGCATAGGGATAAAAACCTCCAGATTTATAGCCTTTCGCAATACTTGCATAGGTCATAAAACGCTTGTCCCATTTATATTCCAATGCTATTTTGGGTGAAATATCGGTTGAGTTTTTTTCATCTTCATAGATAAATGTTTGAGAAAATATAAATGTTCTATCATCTACTTCACTTTCATCTCGATCATACCGAATGCCGCCAATTATATTTAATTTATCTGTAACGGCGTAATCTAAATGTGTGAAAAGGCCCAAATTGCGGCTCTCTATCTCATTGTAAGTTTTCATGCCTGTTTGTGAATAATCAAAACCTACTTCTTTTTCATTTTTACTTGCAAAAAAGCCAAACAACCATTTGAGATTGTTATATTCACCATTAAACTTTAACTCTTCTGAAAGCGTATTATGTTTTCCATCTCTTCCAAGATCACTTAATGGTTTGGCTGAAAAGTCAGCATCTGAAAAAGTGTCTATCGTCCATTTATTGTAAGAAGACGTCGAGCTGAAAGAAAACGAATCAAAATCGTAACGGACGTTAAAAGTATATGTTTCATCGTCAACATTATTTTCAGATCTTGTATTCGCAGGATATTTTCTGGGATCTGGTAACATCATACTGCTAAGAGATGCGGCCCCTTCATCTCTTTTCAATTTTGAAGCAGTCAGGGCAAGTTCCAGCCTATCCGTGGGTGTTGCTTTCAGGTGGATCTTTCCAAAATAGTTTTTTCTATCATTTAATCTTTCATCTAGGAATGTATTATCCATATTTCCATTTTTTCTATAATATCTCCCCGTAATGCCAACAAAAAACGTATCTTTTATAATGGGTATTCGTATCGCGGTAAACGCTTCCTGTTTATTATCTTCACCGTAGGCTAAAGAAATTTTTCCCTCTGGTGTATTTGATGGTTCTTTTGTTACAATATTTATTACCCCGGCTTCTGAGTTTTTACCATAAAGCGTTCCTTGGGGGCCTCGCAATACTTCCACTCTTTGTACATCATCCAGGATTGCTTCAAACCCATAGGCGTTTGTGATGGGGACGCCGTCAATATAAAGACCAACGGATGAAGACATGGTTTCTGGCGGAGCGATAAGGCCTCTCATCGAAGGTGCATACGCCCCTTCATCTCCTGGATTGAGAAGATAAAGACTGGGTACAAAAGGGATTAAATCCTTCAAGTCAACGATTTCTTTATCTTCTAAGTTGACATCATCAAAAACGCTTAAAGCAATCGGAACATCCTGAGCGGTCTCTTCAGTTTTCTGGGCTGTAACGATAACGTTACTCAGTTGATGAACCTGGCCGGCTTTTTTTTCCTGGGCAGAAGCAGACCCGCCTGAAAAACCTTCTGCAAAAAGTAGAACGACAAGTATTGTATGTACAATGCCTAGTGATATCATACTTTTTTTCATCTTTATTTCCTCCTTTTAGCCAAAGTTTAGTGACGAAAATGATACGAACGATAACTCGAATTTCCCAGTTGCCAGGGGTTGCTGTGGCTTGCAACTGGGTTGAGCTCGAATTTTTCATCAGCGCACCCGGTGCCAGATTCAATATTTTTGGCAGTAGATAGGTAATTCTATACGCTGATGGTGAACCCGGTACTGCCAAAACACTGAAGACGCTAATGCCGTTTGTGCGGGTGATGCGAACAGATCGCCTGGATTTCGATGAAATCGTTTTCTTTTTTCAGGGAGCGTACAGCAGTTTAAAAAAAACAGTTAACACCTGAAGATATTTTTTTAGCGAAGGAAGATACGGGATATGAAATGGCGGGGGAAATTTTTGAATCAGGAAAGTGCGAATAAAGAGTGTGGGCGAGTAAACAAAATGACTTTATTGCGAAATTTTTGATTTACCACTTTCTGGAAACAGTGCGCAAATAGGCACCAGGAGAGGTCCCGTAGGCATTCTTGAAAGATTTGACAAAGTGGCTGGGGCTGGCATAGCCCACGGCAAATGCCGCTTCTGAAACATTCATCCGCCCGTCATCCAGAAGTGATTTGGCCATGAGCAGCCGGGTCTGGCGAAGGTAGTCGAAAATGGTGGTTCCGTACATTTCACGAAAACCCGCATTCAGCTTTGAATGATGCAGGCCCACGGTTCTGGCAAGCTCCAGCAGGGTCGGCGGATTTTGCAGGTTGTTGCGGATCAGTTCCCTGGCGTATTTTACCCGTTCCACATCCTGGGGCCGTACAGTCGCTGTTTTCTGAACTGTCTTGCCAGAAGGGCTCAGTCGTGCCAGGGTATGGGTCAGCAGCACCAGGGTATATCCTTCAAGATACAACCGTTGTAAAGGCTCCTGATAAGGACAGTTCAGTATTTGATGAATCGCCATGTTCATGGCAGGTGATGTGGCAAAATTTTTTTGATATTCCACTGCGTGGGATCCGCTTGCCACATCGCAGATACTGCGGGGGAAATTTTCAGTTTTCAGATCGATCAAGGTGTGCAAAAGCAGTGGGTCTACATAGATGGAAAGATTTTTTGCCAGTGTGTTTGCCGGATAGTCCACCCGGCCTTTGAATTCCCTGAAACAGGCAACAGCGCTTTGTCCCGGTTCTGCACACCAGTGGCTTGCAGCGCCATTTTCAAGCTCAATGGTGTAGTGAACGCTCCCGGAGATACCATAGGAAAAGGTTAATGGAACGTGCCAGCTGTCAAAATGTATCTGAACAGGCTCATGGAAAAGCGCGCTGCCAATGGAAAGAGTCAATCCGTCTCTGAGCTTGATATGAGAGACAAAACCCGTGCCCAGCTCCTCTGACCATTGCAAGCAGACAGGGTTGTATGCATCCAGGCAGGCTGCACAGTTACTGAAATCCCGGATTCCTCCTAAGTATTCTTCAAAATCATCGCGGATAAGTTCCTCTAACTTAAAGATGGACCTGTTTCCCATGATTTTTGCCCCGCTAAACGATGATATCCTGAACGCGAACGAAATTTTTTCTTACAAGATTAGTCGCGACTAACTTAAAAAGCATACACGTCACCGGGTCGTTTTTCAAGGGGGTTGCCGAAATCCCTGTCGCAGGCAATACCGTTTGTTTTGTCGCCCCATGCAATGAGACGGGTATCGACCGACCCAAAACGCACGTTTTTCTTGCACATTGAAAAAAGATCGCGTACCTTCTTTTATATAAAAATAACGTCTCGATAATCAAAGCAAAAAAGGGGATATAATGCACGACGTTTCCCGCGATTCCCTGTATCGGAAGCAATGGGATCAGAAAACGCATGACCTCTCTTCGGGCAGCCATCACAGGCATGGCAACCACCCGGATCACCCGCATCCGCACGGGCATCATGACCCTGTTACGGTGCAGACCGACGCGCGTCACGGGCACCGCCATCTGTATCACCCGCATGACCACTTAACGGGCCCGCATGATCATGCCCATGATGCCGACCCTGACGCATTTCACCATCAGCACCGGCACAAACATGTTTTTTATCATAGTCATCCGCATGCGCATGATCGGGTGCGCAGCACAGTGATGCATCAGGTGTTCAAGGATCCTGTACGGGATGGGTTCGGGCTGGGCCTGATTTCGCTTTTTATCGTCATTGGTGTTTTTCGTATCTTCCCTGAAAAGGTCAGCCAGGGCCTGTTTCTTTCAGCAGCACTCATCGGTCTTTTTCCGGCCATGAAAAATGCCATCCGCGTTTCTCTGCTGCAAAAAAAGATGACTCTGGAAATTGGGGTTGTGGCGTTGCTGCTGACCCTTCTGATCAGTGGATATTTCTTCGAGGCTGCCATTGCCAGTTTGTTTTTGCTGGTGGGTAGCTTTCTCCACCTTGATTTCTCCTGGGACGCAGACTGATGCACGATGTCACGCGTGATCCTGTTACCGGTTATGGCCCCCTTGCTGAAGAGCGTACCGTTGATGTCCTGTTAGACCGATATGGCGGGTTTCTCGCACCGTTTGTTGCCGTTGTTTTACTGGTTGGGGCCTGGAGGGTCGGTGAGCACAGCCTTCAGGGGTTTTACCTGTCCATTGCAGCCATGGTGATTTGCGGTTATCCGATCTTGCGCACTGCCCTGTATTCCACCCTTACTAACTGCAAGCTGAATGCCGAAGTGCTGGTGGTCATTGCCCTGGCAGCCTCGATCGGGGTTGGCGAAAATGTGGCCGGCGCAATGGTTGCCCTGATGATGAACATCGGTCAGTTACTGGAAGATCTTACCATTACCAAAACCGGAGAAGCCATCCGTTCCCTGATGGAATTGGCCCCTGAACAAGCCCGTGTGCTGCGCAACGGTGCCGAACAGATGGTGGCGGTTGAACGGGTTCGGATTGGGGAAATTGTTGCGGTTCGTCCAGGAGAACGTATTCCCGTTGATGGTGTTGTGGAAAACGGAGACAGTGAGGTTGATCAGGCGGCCATTACCGGAGAATCCATGCCGGTCGCCAAGCATCATGGCGATGGGGTTTACGGTGGTACCCTGAACCAGCTTGGCGCCTTGCAGATAAAGGTGACGCAGGTGGGGCATGATACGACCCTGGCGCAGATGATCGCCCTGGTCCATGCTGCCCAGGCTGACAAACCGCCTATAGAACGTATTGCCGATCGCTTTGCAGCTGGGTTTACGCCAGCCATGCTGACGCTGGCCCTGGTGGTGTGGGGTATAACAGGGGAGTTGATCCGGGGGGTAACGGTGCTGGTGGTGGCCTGTCCCTGCGCAATGGTGATTGCCACACCAACGGCTGTGGTTGCTGGCATCGGCAATGCCGCCCGCAAGGGAATCCTCATCAAGGGGGGACATGTACTCGAACAAATCGGCCAGCTTACGACCCTTGTCTTTGACAAGACCGGTACGCTGACCCAGGGCCGTCCACAGGTAGAGGCTGTTGTTGGTTTTGACGGACAATCAACGGATACGGTGTTGACGCTTGCTGCCTGCGCGGAAAAACACTCGGGCCATCCGCTGGCCGAAGCCATTTTGGCTCGTGCCCACGAACAGGAACTGAAACTTGTTTCTCCGGTGTCAACCCAAGTGATTGCCGGCAGGGGGGTGATTGCACACTTGACAGACCAGCAGATACATGTGGGTAACAGGGATTTTTTTGTCGAGCAGGGGGTGCCACTCGATGCGGCAGCGGAGACCTTTGTTCGGGAAAGTGGAGAAGCGGGGGCCACTGCCGTGCTGGTGGGCAGGAGGCAAAAGGTTATCGGCGGTATCGCCATTGCCGATGCCTTGCGTTCGGAAGCCGTGCAGACCATTCAGCAATTGCGGCAGCTAGCCATAAACCAATTCATCATGCTCAGCGGTGATTCCCAACCAGTAGCTGAAAGCCTTGCTGCCAAGGTCGGTATGGATGCTGTTTTTGCCGATCTGCTGCCAGAACAAAAGCTTGAACATATCAGGGCGCTGAAAAAACGCGGCGCCCGGGTAGCGATGGTCGGAGATGGCATCAATGATGCGCCGTCCCTTGCAGAAGCGGATATCGGCATTGCCATGGGCGTTATGGGAACTGATGCGGCCATTGCGGCAGCAGACATTGCCCTGACCACCGACAGGCTTGATCGCATTGCCGAGGCAATTGCCCTTTCCCGGCAGACGATCATCACGATCAAACAGAGCTTTTTTTTGTCTCTCATCATCAATGTTGCCGCCTTGCTGCTGGCGGCTACCGGTGGTATTGGGCCAATTGCCGGTGCTGTTATCCACAACATCGGCGCTATCCTCGTCGTCGGCAATTCTTCCCGCCTTATCGGCTATTCCTATGCGATAAAAAATCGAGATGATTTTGTATAACAAGCTGTTACAAAAAAAAATTACGAGACCATCCGTTCGCAACTATTCAACCCGATAGTTGATTCACGTATTCAACTCCGAAAGTTGAATGTTAACGATTTTCCAGCCTTTCAACGCCTGTTCAACAGATTGCTGACTGCGGATTGACGTTTCCAGACACCTCTGATATTTAAACGCTGTCCATCTCCCTGGTTCGCGGACACTCGTATTTTTCAAGAAATGGCAGACAGATGGGGCGCTGACAGCTATGGTCCGGCAAGGCATCAATTTTTTCAGGTACTCGGCACGGCACCGGCGGGTTTTGTTTTCCCTGGCAAAGCAGGATATCCGTGCACGGTTTGCCGGCTCCCTGCTCGGGCCTGTCTGGTTTTTGATCCATCCGGCCATCCTGATTCTGGTCTTCTGGATGGTCTTCAGTTTGGGGTTCCGGGTCAAGCCCCTTGCCGATGTCCCCTTTGTGGCCTGGCTGACCACCAGTCTGGCCGCCTGGTTTTTGTTTTCAGACCTGGTATCGACCATGACCCCGGTGATCACGGCCAATGCGCCGATCATTAAAAAAACAGTATTCCCGAGTCAGATTCTGCCGCTGGTGAAAGCCATCTCTGCCGTGTTCGGCCACCTGGTCTTTGTGATCCTGCTGCTGGTTCTCATCGGCATAACCCGGGTGCCGTTTTCGTTTTTCTTTTTTCAGGCAATTTATTATGCCGTGTGTGCCATGGTGCTGGGTATCGGCCTGGGCTGGGCCGTATCTGCGCTCTCTGTTTTTATCCGGGATGTGGAGCAGGTGGTGGGCGTTGTCTTGCAGGTGGGTTTCTGGGCCACACCGGTGTTCTGGGATCTGACCATCCTGCCGGAACCGGTGCAGCAGGTGGTGTCGTACAACCCGGTGTTTTATATTGTACAGGGCTACCGGGACTCTTTTTTATATCACGTCCCGTTCTGGGCCCACCCCGTGCAGACCCTTTGGTTCTGGTGCGTGGCCCTGGTCGCCCTTGCTGTGGGCGCAACTGTTTTTCAGCGCCTGAAACCCCAGTTTGCCGATGTGCTTTGAGCGTGTGATGCAGGAACCGATGATCGAGGCGCGTGGCCTCACCAAAACATACAAGCTCTACGACCGGCCTGAAGACCGTGTGAAAGAGGCGTTTCATCCGCTTCGCAAACAGTTTCACCGGCCGTTTCATGCCCTGAACGATGTGTCGTTTTCTGTTTCAAAAGGAGAAACCTTCGGTCTCGTGGGTCGCAACGGCAGCGGCAAGTCAACCCTCATGCAGCTGCTTGCCGGGGTGCTTCAGCCCACATCCGGTACGGTGGCCGTGAAAGGGAAAGTGGCGGCGCTGCTGGAACTGGGGGCCGGGTTCAATCCGTGGTTTACCGGTCGGGAAAACATCTACCTGAACGGTCAGATCCAGGGCTTTACCCGTGAGGAAATTGACGCACGTTTAGATGACATCCTGAGCTTTGCCGATATCGGTGATTTCGTCGATCAGCCGGTTCGGACCTATTCCTCGGGTATGTATGTGCGGCTCGCCTTTTCCGTTTCCATCAATGTGGCACCGGATGTCCTGCTGGTGGACGAGGCCCTGGCGGTGGGAGACATCTATTTTCAGCATAAATGCATGCTTCGAATGCGGCAGATGATGGATAACGGGGTGACCATTGTGTTTGTCAGCCATGACATGGGCGCTGTGAAAACCCTGTGCAGCCGCGGACTGCTGCTGGAATCCGGCAACCTCCGCCACCTGGGCGCGGCCCGGGACGTGGTGGACGCCTATTACCGGGAAAGGGTGGCGGATGAAACCGGCGAATCCATGGCAGCGTTGTCATCTGCAGCTGATCGCGCAGCCGCCCATATCGCTGACGGCACGGTGGCGTTCAAACACTGCGACGATTTTTCTGATCGGATCAAGGATACCCGGACCGGGTCCGGCGGTGCGCGGATCACCTGTGCCGAGCTGCTGGACACAAAAGGGCATCCTATACAGCGGGCCGAGTGGGGCGATATCCTGTGTATGCGTGTTCACATTGCTTTTTACGCTGACTGCAACAGCCCGAACATTGGATTCCTGGTGCGGGACAAGAACGGTGTGGAAATCATCGGGACCAACTGCCGTGTGGAGGACGTTCAGACCGGAGACTGGAACGCTGGATCCCGCATGGTCATTGATTTCCAATTCGAGAACATCCTGCGGCACGGCTCGTACAGTATTGCGCTTGCCATAGGGATCAGCGATCTCAAAGGGACGGTTAATTTCACTACCCTTGACTGGGTGGACAATGCCGTGGTGTTCGAGGTGCTGCCCCGGGGAGACCGGGCCCTGCACGCGCTGGTGGGGATTCCCGTGTCAATCCGTCTGTCATCGGGAGGGAATACGCCATGACGCAGATGCCTGACTGGATGGCGCCAGCCTATGCGGAAACCTGGGAGGCACGGCAGGGCCGGGAAATGTGCCGTATTTGCGGCTATGATGTGGCGCTTCCGTTTAACGAATCCCGGACATTCAGGGAGCATTGCTGCCCTGGATGCGGGGGATCCAAACGGACCCGGGACCTTACGCAGGTGCTGCTGAACTGGATACAGGCCCCGGCCTCAGCCTTTCTGGATGCGGTGCTGCCAGGCATGACAGGCTTGAAAATTTACGAAACCCAGGCAGCCGGTGTGCTTCATGCGCGGCTGCGCACCCTGCCGGGCTATGTGTGTTCCGAGTATTTTGATGATATTGCTGCCGGAGCCCGGAATACTGACGGGGTCCGGTGTGAAAACCTTGAAGCCCTTTCCTTTGCGTCAGCGGCTTTTGACCTGGTAATCTCCCAGGATGTGCTCGAACATGTGCTGCACCCGGATACGGCGTTTCAGGAGATCTACCGGGTGCTGAAATCCGGCGGGATTCATCTGTTTACCGTCCCCTGTCATGAGGGGCAGCCAACTGTTTCCCGGGTTGTGCCCGGGCTGGCAGGAACCGTGCACCAGCTGCCCACAGTCTGGCACGGAGATCCCCTCCGCCTGCAGGGCAGTCTGGTGGTGACCGATTTCGGCAGTGATCTCGCGGACCGGCTCACCCGGCAGGGAATGGAAACCACAGAGGCCTACAGGGAAAATTTTTATGTGACCGCGGCGATTCCGGTGATTTTGGGTGATGCGGCCCACGCGCAGTATGAAAGGCACCGGAAAGCGGGTAACATGCTTGACTATTTTAGATATAATTCCGTGGTATACTGTACCCGGAAACAGGAAGGTCAGTTAATGGATAAACCTGAATGGACCGGTGAGCGTTTTTTGCCCTGGATAGAAGGGGCGACCCTCCATTATGAACATCTTCATCGGTACCGGTTTGCCGCCGAATGGGTGGCTGGCTGCCGGGTGCTGGATCTGGGATGCGGTGAAGGATACGGGAGCCATCTGCTTTCCCGGACGGCATCCCATGTGACCGGGCTGGATATCAATGCTGCCTGCACCCGCCATGCTGCCGCCAAATATCAGCAGCCCAACCTGACCTTTGTCACCGGGTCTATGACCGAAATCCCTGTGGACGGCTCGGGACTGTTTGACCGGGTGGTCTGCTTTGAAGCCCTCGAGCATATCTCTGCCCATGACAACCTGATGACAGAAGTCCGGCGGGTGCTGGCCACAGGCGGGCTGTTTGTGGTCTCAACTCCGGATAAGAAATATTACGCGGATGCGGACGGGTTTGATAATGACTATCACGAAAAAGAGTTGTATTTTGACGAGTTCGAAGCCCTGTTAAAGGCCCATTTTTCCCATGTGCTGTTTTTTACCCAGTACCTGGTCACCGGATCCCGGATCCGGCGTTTCGATCCAGGTGCCCGGGAAGAACGGGTGTATGCCATTTCAAAGGGGGGAGAGCGGTTCACCTTTTCCGATGAGACCGCTGCTAAAGCGCCTTACCTTGTGGCTGTCGCGTCAGATAAACCGTTTGATGGTGATATAAACCGGTTTAATTCAACACTTGTGGATGTAGACGCCACTCTGTTTGAAGATCTGGATGCCGCTGTAAAATGGCTCAGTGAGGATCGCAGGCAGCAGATCCGTGTACGGGAAACCCTCGAAGAGAAACATCAGGCAGTGCAGGCTGAACTTGAGTCAGCGATTGCGGACCGGAATACGGCGGCGGCAGCCGCCGCAGAGCAATCCGCCCAATTGTCGCGTATGCTCAATTCACGCGCGTGGCGGTGGGCAGAGCGGTTGCGGACGCTTTGCTATGGATGGAAGAAACTTCCGCTGTTTCGATCCGGTAAAGCAGAATAGGCCTCACGACGATGAAATCAGCAGTGGATACCCCCCTTGTCAGTGTGATCATTCCGTCCTACAACCATGCGGCCTATATCCGTGAAACTCTGCAAAGTGTTTGCGATCAGACCTGGCCGGCCATCGAGATCATTGTGATTGATGACGGGTCCACGGATGCGTCTCCGGAAATTCTAAAGGGTCTCGAGATTCCCCGGTTAAGGCTTTTTTTTCAGGAGAATCAGGGAACCGCATCGGCCCTCAACCGGGGACTTTCCCTTGCACAGGGCACCTATATTGCCATCTTGAACTCCGATGACCGGTATGATCCGGAACGGATCGAAACCCTGGTCTCCCTGCTTGAAGCCAACGGCAAAAGCCCTGGAATCGCTTTTTCCCGTGTTCGGCTCATGGATCAGGAGAGCCGGCCAGTGACGGCCGGTCCAGCTGTCGAGTGGCTGGACGCAGCCCATGCGCGTCTGACACCGGACACACCGCTGGCGCTTTTTCTGCTGCGGGATAATTTCACCTGCACCTCATCCAATTTTCTGTTTCACCGGGACCTGCTGGAAACCGTCGGGGGCTTTCGGGAATACCGGTATGTGAATGATCTTGATTTCCTGATCCGGTGCCTGTCTGCGGGAGAAGTGGTGTGTTCGGAAGCATCGCTTTTGTTTTACCGGATACATGACACCAATACACTGAACGAGCGGTTTGGTGACAAGGAACCGAATTACCTGTGCGAATGGGGCCAGGTGGTTGCCGAATATCTGGAGCACAGTGTCGACTATCAGAAAACCTCCTGGGATGAGCTGGCTCGGACAGTGGGCGGCGGAGATGCCGTTCAGTTGTCGGTTATCTTGCTGTCAGTATTCGCCTCTCGTGTCTTTGGCAGTGACGGTGTACGGCCGGAGGTGCTGGATAAGGTTTCGGATGTGCTTGAGTTCAAAGCCCATGTGGCGTGGCTGAAATCCCATATCACCGACTTGGAGGCAGCCCATGAGCGATTGGAAGCAGATATTGGCATCTACACGGCAGACATACGGAAGCTGTCTGACGCTAACATTGACCTGTTTGCCAGCTTGCAAGAGAAACATGCGGATATCGAGAAACTGAATCAGAAACTGACTGAAACAATCGCGCAGAACCACGCCCTGGCAGCGGAAAGAGACGCCATCTGGGCAGAACGCCAGCATTTTGCAGCCGCCTATGAACAGGTACTCAATTCCCGTCGGTATCGCCTGGTTGAGCACCTGTCTGGATTAAAATCTTTTCAGCAGCCCGTGTACCACATCAAGGAACTGATCAGGATTCTGACACCGGGACTGGTGAATCCACTGATCCGCTGGCGGGATAACGGCCTTGACCTGACGGGAAAGCTGGCAGGAATGCGGTCAGGCTGGCAGAGGGTAAGAAAGAAACTGGTGACGCCGGTACGGTTTGAGCAGAAGCGGCATCACGGTCCATTGGTCAGTATTATATGTCCCTGTTACAATTACGGGGCCTATCTGGACCGCATGCTGGACAGCCTTGCCCGGCAAACCTTTCAGGATTTTGAGCTGATCATTGTGGATGACGGATCCACGGATCCGCAAACCATTTCTCGGATCAATGCCCTGATGGCAGAAACCGTTCCCCGTCAGATCGTGGTACGGCAGGCGAATGCCGGGGTCATCGCTGCCCGGAATTATGCCGTATCCTTGTCATCTGGAAAATATTTGTTCCCGCTGGACCCGGATGACACCATCGATAAAACCTTTCTGGAAAAGCTGCTCTTTTATCTGGAGCACGGATCACCCCGAAACTTTGCCTATGCCTGGACCTTTTCCACGGGAAAAGACGATTTTATCTGGGAAACCCGGGATACGGATCCCTTTGCCGTGCTCGAAGAGAACCGGTGCGGGTATGCGGTGTTTTCCCGGGAAGCGTTTGACGCTGCCGGCGGCTACAGCCCGGCCATGAAGGATGGGTATGAAGACTGGGAACTCTGTGTGAATCTGGTCCGGTGCGGCTATCCGGGCCGGGTCGTTCCAGAACCCCTGTATCTGTATGATGTCAAGCCCGGTACACGCAATCACTATGCAGAGGAGCGGCATGGGCAGCTCAAACAGCTGATCAGCGACAGACACCGCCGGGAAATCACCCGAACGGCCCGTCAATTCAGAAAAGAGATGCGAACGCTGTATTTCGTTCAACAGGCCAGGATCAATCTGGACGGGAAACAGACAGTGTTCTCGTTTCAGCCCCGCTGGCTGGATCTCACGGATGAGATCATTGAACCGGCCGCCCTTTTTTCCGATCTGCTCTTGTATGCCGATCATAGCCCGTCACCGGTACTGGTTACGATCAGCGCCCGGTGGCAGCGTTTTTTTCACCTGAATCCGCATCCGAACCTGTATGTGTACGTTCCTGAACACTATCATCCTTCAGGTGATCCGTCACCGTTCATGGACTGGATCCGGACCCAGCATCAGCCTGAACCAATCAGTCCGGACCCGTTGCGTGATGCCGTATTCAGGATGGGGGCTCCAGACAGAAATCGGCCGGCGGTTTTATATGTGGGCCCCTGGCTGATCACCGGCGGCGCGGATACCATGACCGTTGACTGGTTCCGCCATCTGTCAACTACGGGTATGGCGCTTTATTATGCCACCACCCTTCCCAAGAAAAATGTCTGGATCGACAAGCTCCGGGGACTCAGCCGCGGTATCTACGAACTGCCGGAACTGGGATGCGGAGATCCGGACGCCATTGGCAGATTTATCATTGATTTTATAGAAAAAAATCAAATCGATGTTTTGCATATCATGAACAGCCCGCCGGTTTACCAGGTACTGCCGGACATCCGAAACGCGCATCCGCATCTGAAAATTGTGGCCCAGTTTCACTGCTTCGATTATCTGGCTGACGGCACAAAAGTCGGCTATTCCGTGGATGTGCCCAAACGGCTGGATGGCATTGTCGATGCCTATAACGTGGAATCCATCAGCCACCAGAAGGAGATTCAGGCCCTCTACCCCCAGATCCTAGATGACAAGTTCACCTGCATTTACGGCTGCATCGATACCCTGCACTTTGACCCTGACACCGTGGTGCCTGATGCGGAAATCTTTTCCAACCGACATCCGGATGCGCTGAATCTGCTTTTTATCGGGCGTCTGGACCGGCAGAAGCAGCCCATGGTCATGATGCAGGTGGTAAAACGGCTGCGGGATGCCGGGGTTGATTTTCTCCTGCATGTGGTGGGAGACGGGAGCCTGGAATCCCAGAAGGCGGAGGTGAAAGCCTATTGCCATGACCACGGGCTCGATGACCGGGTCCGGTTCTACGGGGATCAGCCCCAGTCCACCCTGCCGTCCTGGTATGCGGTGGGGGATGTGCTGCTGCTGTGTTCCATGTGGGAGGGGATCCCCATTGTTCTGTACCAGGCCATGTCCATGGGCATGGTCTGTGTGGCGCCGGATGTGGGCGGGATTGCCGAACTTGTCGGGGATGCGGGGGTGGTGATACCGGACCGGACCGATATTGATGCGTATGTGCAAACCCTTAGTGCACTTGCCACAGATCCGGAATTACGGCAAGCACTTGGCAGCCGTGCAAGAGAACGCATTGTGAACGGCTTTGATATTCAAACGCTTTCGCCGGCGTATGTGTCTTTTTATCAGCGGCTTGTCAACGGCGGCAATCCGAATTCAGAAAAGGGATGACCGATAGATGAAGTGCTTGATACTGGGAGGGGCGGGCTTTATCGGCTCCCACATTGCCGATGCACTGGTCGCGCGGGGAGACACGGTCCGGGTATTTGATCGTCCGAATATAAACCTGGTAAACCTCAGCACCTGCTTGCAGTGTATCGAGATGATGACCGGTGATTTCTGCAATCTCAGGGATATTGACCGGGCACTGGCGGGCATGGATGCCGTCATCAACCTGGTCTGTACCACCCTGCCCAGTCAATCCAATGAAAATCCGGCGTATGACGTTGAGAGTAATGTTATCGGAAATATTCATTTCCTTGAAGCATCCTTGCGACACGGCATTCAGAAAGTTGTCTATGCGTCATCTGGCGGCATGATATACGGTCATCCGCAGACCATCCCTATTTCTGAACAGCATGCCACCGCGCCTCTTTGCTCGTACGGTATTACCAAGCTGATGGTCGAGAAATATCTTGCCCTGTTCCGTCAGCTCCAGGGGCTGGACTATACCGTACTGCGGATCGGCAATCCCTATGGTGAACGCCAGCGCATCGACGGCAACCAGGGCGTGATCGCCGTCTATTTAGGGAAGCTGCTCAAACACGAACCGCTTCAGGTCTGGGGAGATGGGCGTATTGCCAAAGACTTTTTGTATATCGGCGACCTGGTGGACGCATTTTTGCGGGCCCTCGACATCTCAACAAAGGAAAAAATTTTCAATATTTCCAGCGGCAGCCCTACCCGTATACGCGCGTTGATCGATGTGATGGCGCAGGTAACCGGTATCCAGCCGGTGGTGAATTATACACAACAGCGGCAGGTCGATCTTCCCGTGACCCAGCTGGATGTGTCACTTGCCGCATCAGCGCTGGGGTGGGTGCCAAAGATGTCACTGGAATCGGGCATCCGGCGGACCTGGGACTGGGTTCGCCAGTTGAACATATAAAAAAGGCGTTTGAACTGCCCATGGATAAAAAGAGGACGGTGAATCAGCGTGGGTGACACGGTATCAGATGGACCGGCAGCTGCGGGCAGGGCGGAACATCTGCCCGCATTAACCGCCCTTCGTTTTTTTGCAGCCTTTTTTATTGTTCTGCATCACGCGGCGGGAACATTCGGGGTTCCGGAAACCATTAACCAGTACCTTGCCACCTATCAGGCGGTGTCCTTTTTTTTTGTCTTGTCCGGGTTTATCCTGACCTATGTGTACGGATCATTTGCATCCCTGCGGTCCGCTGCTGTCTTTTATCGCGCCCGCATGGCCCGTATCTGGCCGGTTCATCTCTTCACGCTCGGACTCATCATTCTGTTTTTTAAGGGATATTTCGTTTCAGTATACGGGAAAGGCCGCCCCGGGCTGGCAGCGGCGCCCGAATTCTGGGCCAATGTATTTCTGGTTCAGGCATGGATCCCGGAACGATCATACTTCTGGGGGTTTAATTCGGTTTCGTGGAGTATTTCCACGGAAATGGCGTTTTATCTTTTGTTTCCGCTGCTGCTGTACCGGTTCAAAGAGACCTGGCGTCTGAAGCTGCTCGCCACATTGCTCCTGTCCATCGGTATGCTGGCCCTGTGTAACTATGTTGATCTGCCATTTGGTCTTGACGGCGGCATCGGGTGCCTGGGGCTGTTGAACATTCATCCGTTGACGCGAATTGTCGAATTTACCCTGGGGATGAGCGTTGCGATTGGGTATCAGCGGTTGAAAAATTACTGGCAGCCCGGTCCGCTGACCGCCAGTATGCTGGAAACCATGAGCATCTGTGCGGTACTGGCAGGGATGGCAGCCAACACCTTCTTGAAAGATGTGGCGGAGCGGGTATTCGGCATGGCAGGGCGATATTGGGTTGACAGTGGGACATTGGTGGCACCACTGTTCGGCCTCTGTATTCTGGTCATGGCAATGGGGCGCGGGGGGATTTCAAGGCGATTGGGAAAATCGCACTGGGTGCTGCTCGGCGAGATCAGTTTTGCCATGTATCTTTTGCACCAGATTGCTCTGCGGGTGTATCAGGCCTACCTGATGCCGCTGTTTCCCGCACCCGGATGGATGGGGGCACTCTATTTCTGGAGTTTTCTGTTTATCGCTTCCTACACGGTCTGGTTTTGGGTGGAACAGCCGGGGCGCCGGGGATTGCTGCGGATCGGCACTGCCGGCAGGGAAAAACCGATCTGGTCGCAGGCTTTACGCCGCTCTTTTGGAAGGCAGTGCCTGGTGTGTGTCCTGTTGATGGGAATGCCGCTGTTTGCCTGGTATATAACCGCTGCACCGGTCAATCGTGTGGTATCTGCACCAGCGGAAACAGACACCGGCAGCCCGCTGTTCGGGGACCGGTTTGCGCTGCTGGATGCGGGGATTGAACCTGATGGGAGCGCGTTCCGGCTTTCCCTGACCTGGAAAAGCCTGAAATGGCAGAAACTGCGATTTCGCGTTGCTGTCCACCTGGTGGATGCATCTGGAACCATCCTTTCTCAGGCAGATTATGACCCTGTACCGGCAGCAGCGTCAAAGGTATGGGTGCGTAATGGGGATATCTGGGAAGATCGGATCACCCTAAGCCCTGAACAGATACAGGCGGCCGTTGGGGTGGGGTTGGCGATATTCTCTGTCAATGATATGAAGCTGATGCCGGTTTCTGCAGGGAACCGGGATTATGGGAGCGGGCGCCTGCGCCTGCCGCTTGAACATCTTTTCCACAAGCAGACGTCTTGATCTGGATGGGCGATGGCAATAAACGAAAGATTTCAGGGACAATGCGCTGAGGACTCTCCGCCGCTTCTGCGTGCGGCAAAGCGCTCCGGCCAGAGGGAACTGCCCGATGATACCGGGCGGTGTGATGCGAATCCGGCTGCATCCCGGAGGGACGTCGACGCGGTGAGGAGGCTTGTGCCGGTGACGGTCATTATTCCCTGTTACCGATGCCGGGACGTGATCGAGCGGGCACTGGCTTCAGTGGCGGCCCAGACCGTACTGCCTGAAAAGGTGATTCTGGTTGACGACGCCTGCCCGGACACCCCCGTTTCATTCTGGCAGGCTCTGGCGATCCGCTGGCCGGAGTTACATATTCATACCCGCCATCTGAAAGAGAACCGCGGACCGGCAGATGCCCGCAATGCGGGTTGGGATGTCGCAAATACCGCGTACATTGCGTTTCTGGACGCGGATGATGCATGGCATCCTGAAAAACTGGCGATGCAATATCAGTGGATGTCAACCCACCCATGGACGCATTTTTCCGGTCACCGGCGCCGCTCGGCAGACCGGCACATTTCCGTTTCCCGGAGCGGATGGACGGAACCCTGTCTGCTCAAGCTGCTTTTGACCAATGTGTTTTCAACATCCACGGTGATGATTCGAAGGAATGTCCCGTTTCGATTTGAGCCAGGTCAACGGTATGCGGAAGACTACAGGCTGTGGCTACAGCTGATTGCTTCCGGATACCGTGGGGTATTTCTAGCGGCACCGATTTCATACAGATTTAAGAAGGCCTATGGTGAAAGCGGGCTGAGTCTGCGGCTATGGGCCATGGAACGGGGGGAACTCGCGGGGTTTTACCATCTTCTGAATTCCGGAAAGATAGGTTTGCCTGAATGGGTGTTTGCATCTGTGTTTTCGCTTCTTAAATTTGTCAAACGTTTAATGGTCTCAGCTCAACGATAGATGCTTAGCATCTGTCCACATTTAACTTGAACACTTTGGCAGTATAGAGTAGTTCCACTCGCCATGAAATTCATCTTTTACGAGGAGAATTTCTTTAAGCTGAGC
>PDWJ01002669.1_pt1 | contig 18381 bp, 18 predicted proteins | sample 1430881 | NCBI WGS metagenome assembly PDWJ01 (sample SAMN01162460, study PRJNA174530) | Oral metagenome, whole genome shotgun sequencing project. | biome: Marine environment; feature: Marine mammal; material: Swab sample of the gingival sulcus; isolation source: swab sample of gingival sulcus...
AGAATAGCAACCCGTTACGACAAGAGAGCCGATATCTTCCTGTCGGCAGTCTTCCTGACCGCTGCCATCGTCTGGTGGACCAATTGAGTCCCGACCCTAAAGCGTTTCCGCATTATGTTGACTCAGCGTGATGTGGAAACGCAGCACAACATATCAGGACTGTGGGCGTTTCCAGCTCTTGCTGTGATCCAGCAATAACTGGAAACGCCTTAATTCAACGCGATGAAACGGCATGTCTGGTTCCCCGGCGCGGCCTGTGTCACATAGGAAAGGTGAACAGGAGGGACGCGCCATGGCATTTGGCAAAGGGCATCATCTGCATCTGATCGACGGGTCGGCATTCATCTTTCGCGCCTATCACGCGCTGCCGCCGTTGACGCGCAAATCCGACGGGTTGCCGATCGGGGCCGTGGCCGGATTCTGCAACATGCTGTTTCGCTATGTCGAAGCGAATACGGGTGCCGATGCCCCCACCCACGCTGCGGTGATCTTTGACCATTCCGGCAAAAGCTTTCGCAACGATCTTTATGATCAATACAAGGCAAACCGTCCCCCCGCGCCCGAAGACCTCGTGCCGCAATTCCCCCTGACCCGCGACGCCACCCGCGCGTTCAACATCGCCTGCAAGGAAATCGAAGGGTTCGAGGCCGACGACATCATCGCCACACTGGCGGTTCAGGCACGCGAAGCGGGCGGGCGCTGCACCATCATCAGTTCTGACAAGGACCTGATGCAGCTTGTCGGTGGCGGCGTCGAAATGCTGGACGCGATGAAAAACAAACGCATCGACCGTGATGGGGTGATCGAGAAATTCGGCGTGGGCCCGGAACGGGTGGTCGATGTTCAGGCGCTGGCCGGGGACAGCGTAGACAACGTACCCGGTGCGCCCGGCATCGGCATCAAAACCGCGGCTCTGCTGATCAACGAATTTGGCGATCTGGAAAGCCTGCTGGACCATGCAGACAAGATCAAACAACCCAAGCGCCGCCAGACGCTGATTGAAAAACGCGATCAGATCGAATTGTCCAAACGCCTTGTACAGCTGGATTGCCACATGTCGCTCGATTTTTCGCTGGACGATCTGGAGGTTCAGGAACCGGATGCCGAAACGATCCTGCCCTTTCTTGCGGAAATGGAATTCCGCACCCTCTCAAAACGTATCGCCGACCAATTGGGGGTTGAGGCCCCGATCATCGACGACGCCCCACAGACGCAAGAGGCCAGCACCCCCGATACCCCCCCCATCGACCCCGAAAAATACGAACATGTGGCCAGCGTTGCGGCGTTGCAGGCATGGGTCGACCGGATCAACGCCGTGGGCCATGTGGCGGTGGATACCGAAACCACGGGACTGGACGAGATGCGCGCCGATCTGGTGGGGATCTCGCTTTGTGTCGATGCGGGCACGGCCTGTTATATCCCGCTGACCCACAAGGACGGCAATGCCGATGATCTTTTCGGCTCGGACCAACTGGCCGAAGAGCAAATCGCCCTTGACGACGCGCTGGCGCTTCTCAAACCGGTGTTAGAGAACCCGGCGGTGATGAAAATCGGCCAGAACATGAAATATGACGCCAAGATTTTCAAACGCTACGGCGTGGATGTGGCCCCGATAGATGACACCATGCTGATGTCCTATGCGCTACATGGTGGGATGCACGGGCATGGCATGGACACGCTTTCGGACCGCTATCTCGACCACAAGCCTATCCCGATCAAATCCCTGCTGGGTACTGGCAAATCCGCGATCACCTTTGACCGGGTGCCAATCGGGGACGCGGTGAAATACGCGGCCGAAGACGCCGACATCACCCTGCGCCTGTGGCAAACCTTCAAACCGCAACTGCACCGCAGCCGCGTCACCACTGTTTACGAAACACTGGAACGCCCGCTGGTGCCGGTTTTGGCCGAAATGGAGATGCACGGGATCAAGGTCGACCGCGATACCCTGTCCCGCATGTCAAACGCCTTCGCCCAGAAAATGGCGGGGCTGGAGGCGGAACTCTACGAGTTGGCCGGGCATGAATTCAACGTGCAGTCCCCGGCTCAGGTGGGTCAAATCCTGTTCGAAGAAATGGCTCTGGAAGGTGGCAGGAAAACCAAAACCGGCCAATGGTCCACCCCGGCGGATGTGCTTGAGGACCTCGCCACCCTGCATGATTTCCCGGCGCGCGTACTGGACTATCGCCAGCTTCAGAAACTGAAATCCACCTATACGGATGCGCTTCAGGATCATATCCACCCGGACACCGGCCGCGTCCACACCTCCTATATGCAAACCGGGGCCAGCACCGGGCGCATGGCCTCGTCCGATCCCAACCTGCAAAACATCCCCGTGCGCACCGAAGAGGGACGCCGCATTCGCGAGGCCTTCGTGGCCGAACCGGGCAAAACCCTGATTTCCCTTGACTATTCCCAAATCGAATTGCGCATCCTCGCCCATATCGCCAGGATCGACGCGTTGAAACGGGCATTCCGCGAGGGTCAGGATATCCACGCCATGACCGCCAGCGAAATGTTTGACGTGCCGCTGGACGAAATGACCCCGGACGTGCGTCGGCGGGCCAAAGCGATCAATTTCGGCGTGATCTACGGCATCTCGGGCTTTGGCCTGGCGCGCAATCTGCGCATTCCGCGATCCGAGGCACAGGGTTTTATCGACCGCTATTTCGAACGTTTCCCGGGCATCCGCACCTACATGGACAACACCGTCGAATTTGCCAAAGAACACGGTTACGTCCAGACCCTGTTTGGCCGCAAGATCCACACGTCCGAAATCGCGTCCAAAGGCCCGCGCGCAGGCTTTGCCAAACGCGCCGCGATCAACGCCCCGATTCAAGGCACCGCCGCCGACGTGATCCGTCGCGCCATGATCCGTATGCCCGAAGCGATCCGCACCCTGCCCGCCAGGATGCTGTTGCAGGTCCATGATGAACTTATCTTTGAAGTAGAGGATTCAGCGGTCGAAGACACGATCGAAGCTGCGCGGCAGGTCATGGAAAGTGCCGCCACCCCTGCGGTGCATCTCGATGTGCCGCTGATCGTGGACGCCGGACGTGGCACCAACTGGGCCGAGGCCCATTGACCCCCTTCATCTTGCCATGACATACGCAACGGCGCTGCGGGGGGTGTTCCCCCGCAGCGCCCCTGCCGCAAATCGCTCGCGATGACGGGGCAACACTACCCCAATTCCCGATTTCAGTTGAAAATCCGCCCAATAACTCCCAAGTAGCAGGTAATTGAATTTCATGGGCAGGATTTGATGAAACGGCTGATTGAGCGCGGATTGATGTTTGGCAACCTAGTCGAGATTGCTTCGCCCGCGTTGATCGAACGCTACAACCGCGCCCTGTTTCATTTGACCGGCAAACGCACGAAACTTGCCGATTTCCATATCGACATTTCGGGCTATTCTCCGGAAATCGGGGATGAACTGGGCGATCACCTTTATCTCAACCAGGGTGGTTGCAATCGGCAATTTATCCTGCTGACCACCGAACAACGCACCGCGCCGTTGCTGAACGCGAAATTCTCGACCTCTCGCGGAATTTTGCGCCAGTTCATCGACGAAAACGAAAGCCAGCTTTTTGCCCTCACCGCCCGCGATGCGGTGGCAGGGGAATTGGTGAATTCGATCTATTCCGTTGGCGCTCCGGACAGGCTTTTCGATATCCGCAAAATCGAAATCGAAGCGGACACGACCGAAGGCACCGTCGCCGCCGCCGAACGGTTGGGCCGCATGGTGGACCGGTTTAAAACCGAAGAGGACGCGTGGTTCGACGACGTGCTGATCGCTGACATGATCGGCATGGCCAAACAAACCGGGGACGTGACCCGCAACCCGGTGCGACTGAAACAGATGGTGTTTGAACAGGACAACTTCTGGACCGCCCATTTCGGTGGACTGTACCTGTTTCGCGGCATGGACCACCCGGCGGTGATCGCCAGTGGTGACAAGAACGATCTGGGAAAGCTTCCGATCAAATATACCTTTGACCTCAGAGACCGGAACCAGATTGCCAAATTCCTGGAATATAACGACCTTGTGGAACCCATCGTGAAGGCGCGGGGAATTGATGCCTCGGCCATCCTGCGACAGAAAATGGACTTCATCGTGGTTGACGCAGCCCAGGACAGCGGCATGGACCTGACAGGAGCCACCCGTCGCGACATCCGCGCGCTGGCCCGGCGTCACGCCGACCAGTTGCCACAGGAGTTTCACGCGCTGGCCGATCTGCTCGTCTGGGCCGAGGACGGCGGGAAATGGCCCCGGATCACCTCGGATCACCCCGCGTATTTCTATACACTCCGCGCCGCTGATCACCCGGATCGCGACTTGGTGAACATGCTGCTTTCCGAGCTTGCACCAAAAGACGTGCGGCAGCTGTATATCTGTCACAAGGAACTGTTCTACCGGATGTATGCAGGGTGGAGCGACACCAAGAAAAGCTATGTTGCCGACTTTCTGCACCGTGAATATCAGGTGGACAAGGCCGGGGCTCGCGCGGCACTGTTTGGCCATGATGCGCCAATGGATGACGCGCCCGGTCCGGTGTCAAAGGATCTGGTCGAACGGGTCGGCCCCTGGGGCAGGGTGCGCAGATAACGGGCAAAGAGGCAAGACATGGGTTTCATTCGGCTGGTCGTTTTCGGCTTCATCATTCTCTCTGCCATCTACGCAATGGTGTGGTTCTATTCACGCTCCATCCGGCGTGAAAAGCTTGAAAACCAATGGGCCGAACACCATCCAGACGACACCGACAGCCCAGACCGTGACGCATTCATCGAAGCCGGAATGGAACGCTATTACGCCAGTATCCGACCCAAACTGATCCTGCTGGTTTACGTGGTACCCACGCTCATCGTGGCGGCCATCCACATCCTGACAACGTATTATTGAGGAGAGCGCAATGCGCCAGATCCTGAGTGCCATCAAAATCACCCTCTTCGTGCTCGTGGCCATGTTGCTGCACTATGTACTACCGCAACATGACGTGGTCCGGATGACATCGACCGAAGTCATCAGAACCGATTTCAGCAGACTGAACCGGATCTTCTATGCCCAGGCCGACAGTGGCGCGAACGAATTGCCGTCCCGCGACCTGCGCTTGATCAACTCCGAGAAGAAGAACACCTTCCTGTTGGGTTTCTGGCCCCGCGAAAGCACCAAGGTGATGGTGTATCGCAACGAAGACACCGGCTGGATCTGGCCCCCTTACTTCAAGTTCGACAGCTCAGATCTGCAGGCACAAGCCTCCGCGAACATGAGCACGGCGGATACGGAAAGATGGGTGGTGATCACCCATTACGGCTGGCGCAACAAATACTTGTCGATCTACCCCAACGCCATTGGGATTAAACCGGTAGACGGCCCCGATGTCACCGTGATCCCGTGGTTCAACATCTTCTTCTTCGTGTTCCTTCTGTTTGCATGGGTCTTCCTGCGCGCCATGTGGCGACAGTTCCGCGAACGGTCGATTGATCCGATGCTGGAAGATGTGAACGAACAATGGGACGCGGTAGGTCAGGATATTGACGAACGCCGCGGCCGCATCCGCCGCTGGCTCGACACCTGGCGGCGCAAGTAGGGTTATCCCCTAGCACCAAACGCCCGCCCGCACAAAAGCCGGGGCGCTCCCGCCCATTTCTCGTGTATCAAAAAAGATACCCGATCTCTGGTTGGGCCCGGCGGTTGCCCGTATGGGTGCCCGCTTTTCATCATATCCAAAAATAACACCGAATGCGTTCGACTGAAACGCGAGGCAGCGTTCGGTGTTTCTGATGTAACGCGGACATATTCTCAGGGCGGCGCAATTTATTCCGGCAATCGCTCCGACATCGGAACGTAGTCTCGCATTTCCGGACCATTATACAGGGTCAGTGGTCGCAACAGGATATTCTGCCGTTGTTGTTCCACGCATTGGATCACCCACCCCGGCACGCGGCCAATGGCAAAAATCGGAACGTAAAGGTCCATCGGGATGCCATGCAGTTGGTAAATCACACCGGAATAGAAATCCACGTTCACATTCAGCCCATGGCGCGCATATGGCTTCATCGCCTCCACAACAGCCTGAAGGATTTCATACCATTCTGGCACGCCCATCTCTTCGCCCAGTTTCTTGACCCCACCGCGCATATGTCGCGCGCGCGGATCTTCCGCGCGGTACACCCGGTGGCCAAACCCTGTGACGGGCTCTCGGGCTTTGCGCCTGGCCTTCACATACTCTGCCGCCTTGTCCGGTGATCCGATCTCATGGACCATTTTCATCACGTCTTCCGCTGCGCCACCATGGGCCGGGCCGGCCAGCGTGGACAGGGCTGTGACAATGGCCCCATGCAGGTTTGCCTCGGTTCCCACCGTCACCCGCGCGGCAAAGCTGGATGCGTTTGACCCGTGCTCTGCGTGCAGGATAAAATCCACATCAGCCAACCGCGCGGCCTCATGGGATGGCATCTCGCCCTTGAGCATCCAAAGCCAGTTCGCCGCGTGCCCCAGAGACATATCGGGGGCCACCGGATCACGGCCATTGCGGATTGCCTCATGGGCGGCCACGATCATCGGCACCTGGCTGGTCAGGCGGATTCCGTTCTCGATGAATGCCTTTTCACCCACCTCCTGTGACCCCGGATCCAGCGCGGCCAACGCCGAAGTCGCAGTGCGCAGTACATCCATCGGATGCCCACCCTTGCAGGCGGCAATGATATCATAGATCGCGTCCGGCAGCTGCCGTTCCGCCCTGAGGCGCGCATCAAAAGCGGCCAGCGCCTCCGCAACCGGCAATTCACCGAACAGCAACAGATAGGCCACCTCTTCAAAGCTCGATTTCGTGGCAAGATCGTGGATCGAGTAACCACGATAGGACAGCTCGCCCTTGGCACCATCGATATGGCTAACCCCCGAACGTTCAAAATAGATGCCTTTCAGGCCACGATTAATCTTGACGGTCTCGCTCATGATGGGTTCCTTTCTCTGCATACGGAGGCATACATGTCTTTTTTGGAAAAAATATTTGGCGTTGCGAAACAACGCAACGCGCGGGTGGTGTTCCCGGAACTGGATGACAGCCGGGTGGCGGACGCTGCGCGCACATTGGAACGTGAAGGGCTGTGTTCTCCATTGCCCCTCGAAGATATCAAAGAGTCACACGTAACTGCGTTGGTCAAGGCACGCGGGATGAAGGACGCCATGGCGCGGCGGTTGCTTTCCAAACCCCTGTACAGGGCAGCGGCCATGGTGGCGTCAGGCGACGCCGACGCTATGGTCGCCGGAGCCAACAGCCCCACACGCCGCGTGATCGAAGCCGCAGCCATGGCGATCGGGCTGGACGAAGGGGTGGACACCCCGTCTTCCTTTTTCCTGATGCTGTTCCCGGATGGGCGGGAAATGATCTTTGCCGACTGCGCGGTAAATCCAACCCCGAATGCAGCGCAACTGGCCGATATCGCCCGCGCTTCGCAGGCTTCGGCCCTCTCGCTGCTGGGCGTGGCAAATCTGGCCATGCTGTCTTTCTCGACCGGGACAAGTGGTGCGGGCGACCCGGTGGAATTGGTACGGGCTGCGACCGAAGCCACAGGATTTCCTGGTCCAATCCAGGCCGACGCCGCGTTGAACCCCGCCATCGCGGCGAAAAAGGGGATCGAAGCGAGCGCCCCGGCAAACACGCTGATCTTCCCCGACCTCAATGCAGGGAACATCGCGTATAAGCTTTGCCAGGAATTGGCCGGAGCACAGGCGCTTGGCCCGTTCCTGCAAGGCTTTCGCCGACCGGTGTGTGACCTGTCGCGAGGCGCGTCCGTCGGTGACATCATCGCGGCAACCGCCGTTACCGTCGCCATGACCTGACTTTGAGCGCGACCACGAATTTCATCATAAAATTCGTGTGCCAGGATCATGACGCGTTCATCAAAGCAATAACATCGCGCGCGATCATCTTTTCCTCTTCCGCCGGAACAACCCAAATCGCCAGTTTGGAACTTTCTGCGTGCAGGCGCGCCTTTCGGTCGTGATTGGCGTCCAGATCCATCTGCGCGCCAGCCCATTCCAACCCCCGACAGATCCGCGCCCGCACACCCACGGCGTTCTCACCAATTCCTCCGGTAAAGACAACCGCATTGCACCCCTCCATCGCCGCGATCAACGACCCAGCGTGACGCAGGGACCAATAACAGAAATGCTTGATGGCAAAATCGCTATCCGCTGAATGGTCCAGCATAAGGTTGCGCATGTCCGATTTCCCTCTGGACAACCCCATCAGACCGCTTTCGTGATTCAAAATCGCCTTGGTGCGCTCCAACCCGTCTTCTTCGACCAACCGAAGCACCGAGTTAGCGTCGATACCGCCTGATCGTGTCCCCATGGTCAACCCGTCCAGCGGCGAGTATCCCATGGTCGTGGCAATCGACCGACCATTGTGAATGGCGCAAAGCGAGACCCCGTTGCCCAGATGAAAGGCCAACACGCGCGATGGCAATGGCGCGCCGCTCAGCTCGGACAAGGTACGCACCAGTGACGCATAGCTGAGCCCGTGGGGCCCGTATCGCCGGATCCCGCTGGTCTCCATCATCCTGGGGATGGCATAGTGCTGGCGACCTCGGGGTTCGTGGCATAGAACGAGGTATCGAACGACGCGAATTGCGGCAGGTTCGGGACCAGCTCTGCAAGGGTGTCAATCACGGCGAGGTTATGGGGGTTGTGCAGTGGTGCCAGCGGCGAGCAGGCCGCAATCTCGGCCCGCACATCTTCGCCAATCCGAACGGGTGCCGTCAACTTGCGTCCGCCATGCACCACCCGGTGGGCCGCCGCGCGCATTTCATCCACCGCGACACCCTCGCTTGTCAGCGCCTTCAATGCCGCCACAAGGGCGGCCCGGTGATCAATCAACGGCAGCCCACGCCGTTTGCCCCCGATTTTCAAAAATGACTGTCCGCCAAGATCCGCGGCAATGCCGAACAGTTTTTCGGTCAACTCGCTGTCAAAAAACGCAAATTTGATCGAACTGGATCCGGCATTCAGAACAAGGATATCACCGTATCCAGCCACCCGCTCACACCTGCTGAGGCTTCATGTCCGCCTTGTCGATTCCCGCAACCCGCACCGGTTTCTTCATGGCGTCACGGCGGAAGGGTTCGCCCAGCTCCTGGTTGATCATCGCTTCGATCAACGTGGTGATCCCTTTCTTTTGATCCTCAACTGATTGCGCCAGCGCGGCGGTCAGTTCGTCCATGGTCCGCGCGACGACGCCTTTCAACCCACAGGCATTGGCGATGCCTGCGTAAGACACCTGTTCGTCCAACTCGGTTCCCACGAAATTATCGTCAAACCAAAGGGTCGAATTCCGCTTCTCCGCGCCCCACTGATAGTTGCGGAACACCACCTGCGTGATCGCGGGCCATTCTTCGCGGCCAATCGCGGTCAACTCGGTCACCGCGATACCGAACGCCCCGTCGCCCGAGAAACCCACAACCGGCACGTCCGGATTGCCGATCTTGGCCCCCACGACCGCAGGCAGGCCATAGCCGCAGGGCCCGAACAGGCCCGGTGCCAGATATTTGCGCCCTGTCTCAAAGGACGGATAGGCGTTACCGATGGCACAGTTATTGCCAATGTCCGACGAAATTATCGCCTCTTTCGGCAGGACCGCCTGGATCGCGCGCCATGCCATGCGCGGGCTCATCCATTCCGGCTTGTCCGCGCGAGCGCGTTCATTCCATGTGGTGCCGGGATCGTCATCTTCGTGATCCATCGACGATAATTGCTGAGCCCAGGCCGATTTCGCCTGAGCGATCCTCGCTTTGCGGTCGGCGCGTCCCTCGTCACCGGCTGTCCCGGACAGGCGCGACAGGATTCCTTCCGCCACCTTGGCGGCGTCCCCGATGATCCCCACGCTGACTTTCTTGGTCAAACCGATGCGGTCGGGGTTGATATCCACCTGGATGATCCTGGCCTCGGTTGGCCAATAATCCATGCCGTATCCGGGCAGGGTCGAAAACGGGTTCAACCGGGTACCAAGGCACAAAACCACGTCGGCCTCGCTGATCAGCTCCATACCCGCCTTGGATCCGTTATATCCCAGCGGTCCGGCAAAAAGCGGGTGCGACCCGGGGAAGGCATCGTTGTGCTGATACCCAACACAAACCGGCGCATCCAGACGTTCGGCAAGCTCCATCGACGCCGCAATCCCGCCCCTGGACAGAACCACACCGGCCCCGTTCAGGATCACGGGGTTCTTGGCCTCGGACAACAGCGCGGCGGCATCAGCCACTGCGGTTTCACCGCCCGACGGGCGTTCGAATTCAACGATGGCGGGCAACTCGATATCAATCACCTGCGTCCACATATCACGCGGGATATTCAACTGGGCCGGTGCGCTGGCACGTTTGGCGTTCATGATCACACGGTTCAGAACCTCGGCCACCCGGGACGGGTCGCGCACCTCTTCCTGATAGGCGACGCAATCGGCAAACATGCGCATCTGTTCCATCTCTTGGAACCCGCCCTGTCCAATGGTCTTGTTTGCGGCCTGCGGGGTGACCAACAACAGCGGCGTGTGGTTCCAATAGGCGGTCTTTACGGCGGTCACAAAGTTGGTGATTCCCGGACCGTTCTGCGCAATCATCATGCTCATCTTACCGGTGGCGCGGGTATAGCCGTCCGCCATCATCCCACCCGACCCTTCATGGGCGCAGTCCCAAAACGTGATTCCGGCATCGGGGAAAATATCCGAAATCGGCATCATGGCCGAACCGATAATGCCAAATGCGTGTTCAATCCCGTGCATCTGCAGGGTTTTGACAAAGGCTTCTTCGGTGGTCATCTTCATAAGGGTGCGCTCCTGCGGGAAATGTGGGTCTCAGGTTCGTTATCTGAACCTCTTGCCCCTGACATCTACACGGGTCGCGCCGGGTTGAGTTAGGGCCAGAACATGACCCACCTTGATTCCAGTTTATCCGGTTTCCGCGATCGCTTCGGCCACCTTCACAATCCCCTCCGGGATGCGTGACGAAGGGATCGACGAATAGGCAAGGCGATAAAAATTGGCTGGAGTGTCTTCGCCACAAAAGAACGGCGCGCCCGGCTCAATCAACACGCTGCGCGCGCGCAGGCTGCGCGCCAGTTCGCTTGTGTCCACATGACCGGGTGCCTGCATCCAGAACGAAGACCCGCCAAACACGCCCTGCCCGGCCACGTTCAAACCGGCCTCTTCAATCGCGGTGCTCATAACCTCGTGGCGACGGCGCAGAACCGTGCCCATCTTGCGGATCAACGCATCGTAATGACCAAGTGACAGGAAATAGGCCGCCGTGCGCTGAATATGTCCGGGCACATGGCGCAACACGCTGGCCCGCAACGCCCGCGCCTCGCGGATAAAGGGGCGCGCGCCCACAAGGTATCCCAACCGCAACCCCGGAAACAGCGATTTGGAAAAGCTGCCCACATAGATCACACGCCCGTCCCGATCCAATGATTTCAACGCGGGGGACGACGGCCCAAGAAAGGACATCTCGAACTCGTAGTCATCCTCGACGATCAACGCATCCAGAATGCGCGCCCGCTCCAACAACGCCTGCCGTCGCGCCATGGGCATGGTCGACGTGGTGGGCGATTGGTGGCTGGGCGTGGTGAAAATGACATCCGCCTCGTTTGGAATCGCATCAGGCGGCAACCCTTCCCGGTCCACGTCAACAGCGGCGAGGTGGCATCGGGACTGGCCCAGAATGCCATGCAGCGCATGATAACACGGGTTTTCCACCGCCGCCGTCCGGCGCTGGGTCAGCAACACCTGTGCCGCCAGCCACAAGGCGTTCTGGGCCCCCATGGTCACAAGGATTTCATCCGGTTCGGCAATGATTCCGCGTCGGGGCAATGTGTGGCGCAGAATGAACTCGATCAACTGTGGATCATCCTGATCATAGTAATCAGAAGTCAGCGAATTGAAATCCTTCTGCCCTAACGCCTGAACTGCACAGGTGCGCCAATTGGCGTGGTCAAACAGCGTGGGGTCGGTTTGGCCATAGATAAAGGGATAGCGATAGCTCGACCAATCCTTGGGCTTGTCCGGGTAAACCCCACCGGAAAACTTCTGCCCAATGGCGCGCATCCAATCCACCGCATCCGCGCGAGGTTTTTGCGGCGGAAACCTCGGCGGTTCGGGCGCGGTATCAGACACATAATACCCCGACCGCCCACGTGATGTGAGGTAATCATTGGCCAGCAATTCGGTGTAGGCCAGCGTCACGGTGATCCGGCTGACCCCCAGATGAACCGCTAGTTTGCGCGACGAGGGAAGCTTTTCACCACGCCGGAACCGCCCCGACAGGATACCCTCGGCCACCATCTGTTGGATTTGCGACTGAAGCGTACCCTGCATATCGGGTTTCAGGAAAAAGGTTTCGACCGAGATTGCCATAGGGTCAGGGTAAACTGGACCTAATCCCCTTGCAATCTGGATTTACACATGTTGCGCCACGATACCGGGCAGATCGGCGAAATCGCTGAACGCATAGGCGTGGGGGATCTCTGCCACATCGGTTTTGCGGTAGCCCCGGGAAAACAGCGCAAACGCCATGTCGCCCCGCCTGGCGGTCTCCGCATCCACCTCACTGTCTCCCACATAAACGCCCTGCCCGCCCAGCGCATCAAACACGGTCTGCATCGGTCTTGGGTCGGGTTTCCTGACATCCAGACTGTCACCGCCCACCACATGCGTGAAAAACCGGGCCAGCCCCATCACCGCCAGCAAATTCCACGCCGGGGCCTCGGGTTTGTTGGTACAAATCCCCATCGGGTGCCCGGCTTTTTGCAGGATATTCAGCGCGGCAATCACATTGGAAAAGGGCCGGGTCAACTGCCCCGACACGGCGTTGTAATGGGTTAACACCGCCTGCGAAATCTCCTGATGCCGTGCCTTGTCGATCCCGACATGCCCCATCACCAGCCTGACCAGATGGGGAAGACCATGGCCCACGAACCCGGTCACGCAGGGCAATGTCAACGGCGCGATCCCTTCATCCGCCAGCATCAGGTTGACGGCAGCGTGGATATCCGGCGCGCTGTCCACCAATGTGCCGTCAAGGTCGAAAACAACGGGAATCATGCGGCTTTCCATTTGGTCGAACATCCCATGGACGGCACCCGTGTTCGTGGCCCCTGCTTGGTTTCGACATCCTGTTTCATCACTGCAAACAGATCGCGCCGGGTGCCCTTGGGCGCGGTTTTGGGCTCGGCAATTTCGTCGAACCTTTGGGTTTTGCCATTGGTGCCGGGCAAGATGAACCCGGGCGCGACCCAGCCGAAATCACAAACTAGCGGCTGCACCCACGCCATGGCTTATACGCTTTCGGCAGCGGCGCGGATGGCGGCGATATTATCCCCATAAACCTCGGGCTTGTCCACCGACCCGCCCCGGAACACGGCCGATCCGGCGACCAGCACATCGGCCCCCGACGCGACCACCAGAGGCGCGGTTTTCGGGTCCACCCCACCGTCGATTTCGATATGCACCGGGCGGTCCCCGATCATGCCGCGCAACTTGCGGATCTTGTCGGTCATGTCTATAAAGCTTTGCCCGCCAAACCCGGGGTTCACGGTCATCACGCAGACAAGATCGGTCAGGTCCAGCAGATGTTCCACCGCCTCCGCCGGCGTGCCGGGGTTCAGCGCAACACCGGCCTTCATGCCTGCGCCGCGAATGGCCTGAAGCGTACGGTGAATATGCGGCCCCGCTTCGATATGCGCGGTCAATACATCCGCACCCGCTTCGGCATAGGCGTCGATATAGGGGTCCACCGGCGCGATCATCAAATGCACGTCCATCACGGTTTTCACATGGGGGCGAAACGCCTTTACCGCAGGCGGGCCAAAGGTGAGGTTCGGCACGAAATGCCCGTCCATCACATCCACATGCACCCAATCAGCGCCCTGCGCCTCGATGGCCTGAATCTCGGCACCAAAATTGGCGAAATCGGCAGAGAGGATCGACGGTGCGATCCTGATGTTACGATCAAAGCTCATAGCTCAGCCCTTTCCGTGCAGTTCTGCGATACGGTCAACCTCTTCAGTCGACCCAAAGACCAACGGGATACGCCCGTGCAACGTGTCGGCGGCCTGATCCAACACCGGCTCTGCGCCCTGGGTCGCGCGACCTCCGGCCTGTTCCACCAGAAACGCCATCGGCGCGCATTCGTAAACCATGCGCAGGCGACCATTGGCATAGCCGTCCCGCGCGTCGCCGGGATAAAGAAACGCCCCGCCCCGGGTCAGAATCCGATGTGCCTCGGCCACCAGCGAGCCCACCCAGCGCATGTTGAAATTCTTGCCGCGCGGCCCGGTTTCCCCAGCCAGACACTCTTCGATATAAGCTTTGACCGGGGGCATCCAATGGCGATGGTTAGAGGCATTGATTGCAAATTCCCTAGTCACGGCGGGAATGGTCATAGCCGCATCAGTCAGAACATAGGCCCGTGTTTCGGGGTTAAGCGTGTACATCTGCACCCCATCCCCAAAGGTCACGACCAATGCGGTGGCCGGGCCGTACACGATATAGCCGCCGCAAATCTGTTCCCGAGCCGTACGCAGGAAGCTTTCTTCGTCGCCTGCCCCGGCCTCGAAAATCGAAAAGATGGTGCCGATCGACACATTTACATCAATATTGGATGATCCGTCCAGCGGGTCGATGGCCAGCGCATAGCCCCCGGTGCCAAGGTCCAGCACAATTTCCTGCTCTTCCGAGGCATAGTATTTCACCTCTGTGTCGCGCAACGCGGCCTCAAACATTTCGTCCGCCATGACGTCCAGCGCCTTTTGCTGATCTCCGTCCGCATTTTCATCCCCCACCTGCGCGCCCAGCGCCCCGGCCAGCGGCCCCCTGGCGATAATCCCGGCCACATCACGCCCGACCTCGCACAGGGCGGTAATCACGGGGATCAGATCTGCGGGAATACGGTCGGTCGGGATAATCGGTTTGGCCATGGCGCGGCTCCTTTGTCGATTCCATCAAACGGGTTGCGCGTCATATCCCAGAAAAGGCCGGTCAATTGAACCCCTAACGCACCCCACTGGCCATTCCCTGCGATCCATTGCATTTTGACACTGCGTGGGGGGCGCAGATGAATATGCGCATATTTTCGGACAAGAACCGACCGGTTCACATGGGCGGCTATCCGTCGGAACGCCTTTTGCGCGGCCAGATGCCTGATCTGTCAACCGTGCCGACCATGCCCACGCTGTCCTTTGACCGGCCCGACGCGCCGGAAAGCATCGTCAACGCGATGCGCGAATTTCAGGCCATGCTGGACGCTATCCGTGACGGTATCGTGAACTCCACGCAATCGACCATCCCCGAAGATCCGAAAGAGCGCGCCAACCATCTCAGGGCGTTCGGGTGTTTCAACGATGCGTCGATGGTCGGTATCGGCCCGGTGCCCCGCTCCTCGGTCCTTACGGAACCGCGTCGCAACCCGGAAATCGACCGGCTTGCCAAGGCTCTCATGACCCGGCAGACGAAAACGCTGGCGGTGGGGATCGATCTGATCATGGCCGACCTCAAGGAAAGCATGGAGGCCCCGCCCCCTGGCCCACCACGATCATGCGATTGTATTTGTCCATGAACACCTGCGCGATCCCCGCGAGGACGAGCCGGGCAGCGACTGGATCATGGGTGCCCATGATCACCGCGCCTGTCTTCTCGGCGCGGAAACGGCGGTGGTGATCGCCAACTACCTCCGCGTTCTGGGCCATGACGCCCGCGCCCATACCGGCACAACGTCGGACGTGGGTCTTGGCCAGCTGACCGTTGCCGCCGGGCTGGCCACGGTAAAAGACGGGCAGTTGGTTGCGCCGTGACTTGGCCCGCGTTTCGAGCTGGCCGCCGTGACAACCACCCTGCGCCTTGCCCATGATGCACCGCTGGCACCCATGGCCGACCAGCCGTGGTTCAAAACCCGCGGCCCGGCGTGGTGGCTGGGCAAAGGGTTCTCGAAATCCGCCCGCACCCGCGACCCGTTTGCCAGCCGCAATTACGCCGACGGCCCCCACCCGTTCGAAAAACTCAAGAGGGTGGACACCCCCACCACCTTTATCGACGAGCCCAACGTGGCCCGTGGACGGCGGGGCGCATCTCGACATCCTTGTGGCCCCAGAGTTCCTTTGGCAATATTCCATGTCCGGCGACCCGGCGGATCGCTCGATCTACCAGATCGGCGTATTGCGCGAGGACGAGGGCCGGGGCGGCTCAAAACTGATGCATCGGTTATTTACCGAAGGTCGCAGGGTGTTCGTGTCCAAACCGATCAACCATTTCAAACTCGACGAAACAGCCAGCAAAAGTTTCCTCATGGGCGGCGGGATCGGCATCACGCCCATGATCGCCTTTACCCACCGCCTTCACGCACTGGGGCGCGATTTCGAGCTCCACTATTCGATCCGAAGCCGCGATCAAGGCGGCTATCTCGCGGATCTTGCACATGTGCCCTGATCGGACAGGGTCACGCTGCATGTGTCCAACGAAGGCTCCCGCGCCGATCTCGAAAGGGTACTGGCCGCCTATCAGCCGGGCTGGCATGTTTATACATGCAGCGCTGAAAGGTTCATGAACGCTGTCATGACGGCAGCAGAGCGCCACGGCTTCCCTGATGACGCGCGCCACCTTGAATATTTCAACGTGCCCGAATAGCCCGATTACGAAAACCACCCGTTTACCCTGCGTCTGACGGACGGGCACAGCTTTCACATCCCCGCCGATAAAACCGCCACCGAGGTTCTGGCTGAAAACGGGGTACATCTATGGATGTCTCTCCCGTTGCAAGCTTTCCATTGATTTGAACTTACGGCTGGTCCCTGGTTGCAAACATCTATCCGGCGTCACCGGTTGATGGTGCGCCCAAATGGGAATTCCGCGTGGTGAGCCTCAACAAATGGTCGGCCTCATGGGGCCATTATAAAAGCCAGGTTCCTCACACACCGGAGTTTGCCGGTCGGTTCATTTCCCTAGTCGTCCTGCAATCCTCTTCTTTGCTCAGGCTTGAGCGCGGAACTCTTCGTTTCGGTGCAGCATTGCCCAGATGATGCGTGCGTTCTTGTTGGCAACAGCGACGATGGCGCGGTTCATGCCCCACCGTTCCCGGATTGAGTTGACCCATTTGCTGAATGCGTCTGTTCTGCCCTGTGAAACACGGACCACCGACCGCGCACCGTGGATCAACAGATGTTTGTCTCCTCGTTTGCTGATCCCCATTGGCAGGCGTTTATCACCGCTGGAATGCTGACGCGGGACCAACCCCATCCAGGCTGCCATGTGGCGGCCGTTCTTAAACGCCTTGCCATCACCGACAGCGGCCACCACTGCTGTGGCAGTTTTGGAGCCAACACCACAGATTTGAGCAATGCGCTGGCAATCAGCATTGGCGCGGAACACAGGGTCGATGCGACGATCAAAAGCCCTGACCCGGTCATCAAGTTGAAGCATAAATTCAAACAAATCGCCAATGATCTCGCGCGTCATTGTGGTCAGGTCATTGCTCTGATCCTCGAGAACTTCTGGGATGCTGCGGCGCGCCCGTCCAAGCGTCAGAGCAATAGGGACACCGCGATCCAGCAAAAGTCCACGCATCTGACAGACTAGCGCGGTTCGGTGATTGACGAGACGGCGGCGGGCGCGATGCAATGCCTGAATGTCTTGTTGTTCTTCGGATTTGCCCGGGACGAACTTCATGTTCGGTTGCATCAGGGCTGTGCAGATCGCTTCAGCGTCGTTGCGGTCATTCTTCTGATGCTTGACGAACGGCTTCACATATTGGGGTGTGATTACCTTGACGGTATGTCCAGGATCTTCGAATTGGCGTTGCCAGTAAAACGCACCGGTGCAGGCTTCGATCCCGATCGTGCAGGTTGGAAGTTCAGCGACTGCTGCCAGCAATCCCTCGCGCCGAACTCTATGCTTCAAATCGGGTTCCCCTTTGTCAGATACACCATGTATCTGAAAGACGTTCTTCGCTAAATCGATTCCAATAAATGCAACTGTCATCTCTCACTCCTTTGTGCCGCGTCAAACCCACAGCGTTGCCGTTTGAGGGAGAGACATCCTTCCCATTAAGTGGGTCATCCTGACACTACGGGGCTGAAAACCCCGAAAATACCCCGTCACTTCGGCGCGGCACCCTTTTTGGAAAGCCCAAGCGGCAGCCCGTAGATGGTGAAGTTAGAGATGCCAGCCACCCGGCGCAGCGTGGCGTTGCGGCGTGCGCATTTCAGCTTCAATTCATCCAGATCAGAACGCAGACTGACCTGATCCGCGAGGACGTTATAGTATTCCTCTTCGTTATCCAGAAGATCCGAAATCTGGCGTGTACCCAATTCGAAATACTGGCTTCGATAGAGCTTGC
>PDWJ01002672.1_pt1 | contig 18371 bp, 14 predicted proteins | sample 1430881 | NCBI WGS metagenome assembly PDWJ01 (sample SAMN01162460, study PRJNA174530) | Oral metagenome, whole genome shotgun sequencing project. | biome: Marine environment; feature: Marine mammal; material: Swab sample of the gingival sulcus; isolation source: swab sample of gingival sulcus...
ACTGCAAACCCTGGATTTAAGAGGCGTTGTCGTGAGCGCACCGGGGGATGACGTGGATTTTGTCAGCCGCTGCTTTTTCCCAAAGCTAGGCATAAATGAAGACCCTGTAACCGGCTCCGCCCATTGCGAACTTGCTCCTTACTGGGCCAAACAATTAAATCGCAACAAGCTGGTAGGCAGGCAATTATCGAAAAGAACAGGCATGATTCACTGTGAAGTGACTGGAGATAAAGTGATTCTGCAAGGTAGCGCCGCTGATTATATGTTTGGGGAAATTATTATCGACCCATAAGTTTAAGAATCGCTCTCCAAGGATGTTTCAAAGTGCCTGGCCTTAACTATCTGACTCTGCCTTAAGAGACGCAGTACATAAATGCCATAGTCTTTTATTTGGTAAAAAACGACATACGGCGTAAATTCAAATCGCCTCAAACCAGGATAAATCTCATCAGCAGCTTTGCCCAGCATAGGCGAGTCTATCATTAACTCGATTCGATCAAATAATTTATTGTAAAACTGGTCGGCTTGTAACTCACCGAACTCCCGGAAGCCGAACTCATACATATCACGTAAATCTTGCTCAGCGGCTTCACTCAGCCGGTATTCACTCATTGATCATGCTGTCTTAATTGTGCCTTGGTACTGTTTAACCAGGATTGCCTATCGAATGCCTGCTGCGGTTCCGGTGTAGATAACGCGACATCAATAGCTTCACGGCATTTAACCTGATCCAGCATGTCATCTTTCAGCCCAACACTTTCACGGAAGCTATGCACGATATTCAACAACGCAGGCAAGTGCTCTTGGGGCACCTGCCTAATTTCTTCCGCTAACTGCTCGTTATAGTTAGTAGCCATGTTGTGATTCCCAAGTTTCGCTCAACGGTAATTTTAATTATATCCCGCCTCTTATCATTCCGTCACTCGCTGACGCTACGCCAGCCAGAATATTTCATTAAAAACTAAAAAATGTTGGGTAGTTAACGCAACAGGCGTCTTGAAAAATACCGTTCAGGCGCTAACACAAAAAAAGGAAGTTCCTATCGTGACAGAATATTACCAGATAACCCCGGCATTTCCGCGCATTAAACGTCTCATAATTGAAGTTAGTTTCGAGGGAGGCCCTGGTTTTGCTAAAGGTGAGCTAGCTTCAGCGTCAAATATTCCTACCGCAGGCATTGTCCACTTCACCATTGTAGTCAGCCGATGTAAAACCCACTGCCCGCCGTTATTATCAACTCAAGATCTAGCTGTGTTATTTCATAGTCTCGCATGATCATTTGCGGTTTCCAGCTCCCCATTAGTGAGACAGTTCTAAAGTAGCGAGGGTTGACGCTTTTATCTTTGCAGAATTGTGTTTGAGTTAAACCACTATTTTCAAGTTTTTTGAGTAAAACGGGCCAATTGCATTTACGGTAGCTTGCCATATTGTCTCCTTGGCGAATGAGGCTTTAACGGAATGCAAACGAGTTAAACTGAACAAGGTGTGGCTAGTCTGCAGTTACTCCTCAGTAGTGCTTATCTTGACAAAGCTCTGTCCGCTCACGCAACGGCCATATACAACACCAGCTAAGCGTTTAAGAATACTACCCCGGCCAGACCAATGGGGGGGGGGTAAGGGGCAGTTGCGCCGTAAGCGTTCATTCCAACCCTAGACTACCCCTACCTATCTAGATCTGACGTAAAAAAGTATTGGCAAACTTTTGTTTCCAAATTCTAGGAGTAAGCTCTGCAACATCACGATTCGGATTACAGCTAATGCGCTGCAATACATCGACTAAATGGCGGTAAGGACTCACGCCTTGAAGCCGACATGTCACCATTAAACTTTGCAGCATCCAGGTGACACCCCCAGCTCTTTAAACCCAAAAAAACCAATAAAAAATAAGTCACCCCAAATCTAGGCAGTCTAAATGCCATGCAGTAAGGTTGGCCTTTTCTGGCATTTTGCTCAACCTAGCGCTGTATCTTTTTGGTAAAAGTAGGCTGCACATCTATAAGACTTTTCCTAAAAAGTTGATGAATACACCTATGGATATCGGCATTACGTTCTCGTGTATTTGCCTCTACGCTCATCTCTTCCAAAGACATCCAACGATAAAAGCATTGTACACCAGCGTTATGATTAATCACAAAATCTCCTTGTATTATCTTCTTTGGCACAAAAGAGAAAGATAGGAAATAGAAATTATAAACATATATTACCAACTGATCCTGATAGCCAAAGTCAGGCTTGATGCTAACTGCAAACGGCCTGTTTTCGGGGATATCAATAGTTACGGAAGAACGTCTCAGTCGACAATGAGCTTCAAAGTCCCTAGCGTTATGTTTGAGTCTAATTTTTTCTTCTGATTCTTCTGGACGATAACCATGCGGGAAAAGCCAACATTGCCAACCAGAAGCGGCATTCCCACTAAAATATTGAAGTAATACTGGCTGTCCAGCAGTATCTATCGCTTTGATGAGATATATATCAAGAGGCATGAAACGACAGCTTTTTTTAAGTAATGCTCTAAGAAAATCACTTTCCATGTAATCATAAACTGGATTATGAAACAAACTATCATTTATTGCCATTTCCTTAGGATAAGCTTGTGAGCGTAAGCACGCATGAATTGATTCCATAATCTCATGCTCTAGAGGGTTTGTTTTAAAAAAAAATGATGCGTCAGATACTGCTTTTTCTGAAAAACTCTGCAGAATTTCATTTTCCGAATTTGGCTCGTAACTAACTGCAGGCTTCAACCCCGCTGGCTTGCTGTGTAACTCTTTTACCAGATATTCATATTGCTCACTAAATGTGCTTGGGGAACTCAGATCTAAAAACAACCGATTGCTAAGAAGATTTGGCACAAGCTTATCTGGATTAGAAGGAGCTATCACAGGAATAAATTTTATTGTGCCTAAATTATGCATCATTTGGCCTGTGATTATCATCTTTTCATATCCAACTCCACCTTGGATGGAGTTAGCTTTTTCTACATACTGAGGAGTACAAATTACGACAACACGATCTGCTTCATGAAGGCCATTCTCCATAAAAGCAGCAACGTCCTCTCCAAGCCGTAAATGCGATTGATCTAATATTGTTTCAATCCCATCTTCGCAAAGCGATTTAGCAAAATTTGCAACCCATTTTTTATGTTTTGGATTGTCATGGGAATAGGAAATAAAAATTTTAGGTGATTTTGCCATAGCACCCTTCGTTTATAGAGCTTAACATAAAGATTACCAACAAGTTCAGTGGAAATGACTTGTTAAAAATGATGCCCGATACTATTGGTATTTACAACAATTCTTTCTTTTTTGAAGTGAGGTGGTCTAATAGACCACCTCAGTAAGCTGAATCCCGAGTAGGAAGAGTTCAGAAAACTCAAAGCCCAAGTGAAGCAGCTTGAACTGGAGAAGAGAATATTAAAGGAAGCGACGGTCTTCTTCGCAAAAGAAGCGAAATAAAATATGCGTTTATTGCCCAAAAGAAGAAGACCTACCCGGTCGGCCTTATGTGCCGATTACTGGGTGTTACCCGCAGTGGCTATTACGGGTATCAGAACTGATCCTGCCCACGAATGATAGACACCCACTTAAGCAAGTATACTACGCAAAAGAGGTGAACAATGAAAACTAAAACCACATCCAAGAAACCCTGTCGACGTAAACATTGAAGCGCTAGCTTTGACTGACAGGATTGGGGTATCAATGGCAGCATCTCACAAATCTACGGCTGGCGCTCCAAAGCCCGATCAGATCTAAGCCAAAGTGATGTCGAGCAAAGCCTGGCAGATGAGAATGCTCGTTTAAAACGCAAGCTAGCTGAACAAGCCGAGGAGCTGGCCATCGTAAAAAAGGCCGCGACATACTTCGCCAAGAACCTGAAGTGAAGTATGTCTTTATGAGTAAGCACCAATCGCTATTCTCCATTTCAACGATGAGGCGTGTGTTTCAGGTTGCTCGCAGTGGTTATTATGCATGGCTCAAACGAGCTGGAACTCCTTCACCCCGAAAAAGACAACAGCAACAGCTTGATGTAGCTATTAAGAAGGCGTTTAAAGACCGAAAAGGTCGAGCAGGAGCACCAAGGTTGGTGCCCGATCTGGCTGAGAATTGGTGTTTTCGAAATCGTAAGACGATCGCAAAGAGTATGCAGCGCCAGGAGCTTCGAGCTAAGGCGGCGAAGAAACTTAAAGCGACAACAAACTCCAATCATAACTTGCCTGTAGCGCCCAATCTGCTCAAACAGGATTTCAGCGCAACCGCTCCGAACCAAAAATACGTTGGCGATATAACGTACCTTTGGGCCGAAGAAGGTTGGCTCTATTTGGCCGTTGCGATTGACTTGTATTCGCGCCTGGTCGTGGGCTGGTCCATGTCAAAGAGAATGACTGCCTCACTGGTTTGCGATGCGTTAAAAATGGCTTTGTGGAGACACCAAATGCCGACGAGCGTTATCGTACATCCGGATCGAGGTAGCCAGTATTGTTCTTGTGACTATCAAAAGCTAATCAAGGCGCACAACTTGCGCTGCAGCATGATTACCAAGGCTAACTGCTACGACGATGCCTGCGCCGAAAGCTTCTTTCACTCACTTAAGATCGGGACTATCCAAGGAAAAAAATTTTTCACCCGAGAGCAAATGAGGCAAACTATATTCGAGTATATTGAGGTAGACTACAATCGCAACCGTCGACACAGTGCGAACGGCTTTGTAAGCCCAGAAGCATTTGAGGCGCAACATGTCGCTTAGGCGAATGTCCACTGTTGGTGGGCAGGATCAAACCTGCCAGGATACACGGCTACCCGATTTCTATCATCAGGAAATGATTAAGGCGGTCAAAGCCAGCGGTGGCGGTTAAATACCGCAAGAAATACAAAGTGATGACAAACAGCAATAACAAGCAACCCGTCTTTGAGAATGTTCTCAATCGGGAGTTTTATATTGATAGGCCAAATCAAACTTATGCCGGTGATATCATCTGCCTGCTTCTTTGGAAGCCTGCAGAAGCAAGAACGGGTTCAATGGCGAAATTGCCAGAGCCTCTACGAAGCCCAGCAGGATGTATTGCACTACATATTAATGTGGTACAACGCGGATCGTCTCCATTCGTACCTCAGGCACAAGAGCCCTGCCCAGTATGAAAGTGAAATAATGATGCTGATGAAAAAAGTTGCTTAACTGGGGCGTACAGATTTGCTTGAAGTGGTCTAGTAGACCACTTCATTCAGTTGTTAAACTCATATAGGAATGAAATATGAATAAAAATATCAAAGCCTTAACTAAGGCGTGTGGGAACTTAAATATACTTTTTGAAAACTATCATGAAACTAACAACCTAGTCTCTGTCCATGTGGGTGCCAATGATTATGTATTTGTTAATTGGACAACTCCTCTAAATTCTCAGTCCATTATGCAGCTATGCCAAGATAAAGATTACTTCTACTCATATTATCGTGATGTCATTAACATGCCAAAGACGTCGGCCTTTCTTAACCCATATAGTGATGAGAAATATAAGCAATATCTTCACGAAAAAACTGTTTATGAGATAATCAATGCAATCGAAAGTCACCACTCCTATCCAATGATAATCAAGAAGAATAGAGGTTCATGGGGGGCTAATGTTTTTAAGGTAAAAGATAGAAGGCAGCTAGAAAAAGGGCTTCTCGATATATTTAATATGAATAGTTTTTTATTCGATTATATTTGTCTCGCTCAAGATTATATAGATATAGAAAAAGAATATAGAGCCATATTTTTAAGTGGTGAATTGCAGTTTTGTTACTATAAAATAATTGATGGGGCAATATATACAGACAATCTAAGTCCCCTTCATTGGGAGGGTTCTAAGGCAAAACTCGTTTCTGATTTAGATGAAAAGAAATTCCTTAGCGAATTTTGCGCACCACTTTTTGATAAATTGATGATTCCTTTTTGTGGTTTAGATATAGCGAGGGATCACTTAGGAAGGCTTTGGTTGATTGAGGCAAACTCTTCGCCAGGTTTTGAATACATAATTGAGGGTGAAGGGGAAGAAATCGCTGTAAGGTTATATGAAAATATTTTACGAACATTGTAAAGCTGTAGCAAAAATACTGTATTTTACTTATATGTTTGGGGAAATTACTATCGACGTATAAGTTTTTTCAGGTGTATAAGTTTCGTGTAGAGCTTACCTTTTTAAAATTTAAGCATTGATTTTTACAACCTTAAACGGTGCATATTTCTCGCGATCCCGTTTCGTAATTATACTCGGCGCTACGTCAATGTATTGAATTTCCTTAACTCTCACATTAAAACTACTTGGCGAATCTACACCTAATATTTCAACAATGTAACGCACATACAAACCACGACTATTGTTTCTATTTTTTAAAAACCGCTCTGCCTCAGACGAGCTCATTTGTAAGTTTGGCAAGCTTTCAAAATTGGATACGTTTACAACTATCTTCCTTGGTAATATTTTTACACCGCTTCCACCGCTGAATTGAAAAGACCGTGCCAAATTCAATGGAAACTCACTTTTATTGAAGTCATATTTACCAAGCCTTGAAGGCACAGTGATCTGGTAGGCAGGCTTTATTCTATGCTGTTCAAGTAATACTTTTAATTCCTGTGATGCACGATGAATTTCTTTTTGATACCTTATCTCATTCTGTTTCAAAGATACCGTTTTGATACCAATCTTATGGTAAAGGTAATCTTCTCCATACAGGCTTAGATTATTTGAGTTGTTTTGGGTCAACCCCTCTAACATTAAATCAAGCCAATTTAATGTAGCGTAATTATTGGCTCCTGCTGTCTCATAATCCAAAGTTTCTAATGTAAGGGGGTTATTCCAGCATGACAAACAGTTATCGCCCACATAGAGATGCTTACCGTTATTAGCGCACCCAAAGACAAATAGGGTTGCCGACCACAATAATAATTTAGAAATTGTATGCATTTTATTTCCTTATATGTTCCGTTTTCGTTAAAAATCTATTCCGTTTGCTACTTGCAAACAAATCGCGTCAATAAACCAGCAAAGCATACCACTGATCAAACATGATACTCAGCACTTAATTCATGCACAGCATCAATAAACACTTTCGGTTTGGCGGGATCAACATCGAGTGCAATGCCATGACCAAGATTAAACACATGCCCGGTGCCCTTGCCGTAGCCTTTTAAGATACGGGCTACTTCATTGCGAATGGTATCAGCATTGCCATACAGCACCGACGGGTCCATATTGCCCTGCAAGGCGACTTTATTGCCAATACGGGCTCTGGCGTTACCTATTTCAATCATCCAATCCAAACCCACGCAATCACTACCGGCATCAGCAATGGTTTCCAGCCACAGGCCACCATTCTTGGTGAAAATAATCGAAGGTACCTTGCGGCCTTCGCTTTCTTTAATCAAACCGGCAACAATTTTACGCATATAGTGCAACGAGAAAGCCTCGTAATTTGGCGTATTTAGCACGCCTCCCCAGGTATCAAAAATCTGCACAGCCTGTGCCCCGGAACGAATTTGCTCGTTCAGGTAAGCCGTTACGGCATCGGCCAGTTTATCCAGCAGCGCGTGTAACACGTCAGGCTGCTGATACAGCATTTTTTTAATGGCGCGGAAATCCTTACTCGACCCGCCTTCAACCATATAAGTGGCCAGTGTCCAGGGGCTACCGGAAAAACCGATCAAGGGCACCCGACCATTCAATGCGCCGCGAATAGTTTTTACTGCACCCATGACATAATCCAGATCAACCGCTACATCCAGCGCAGGTATGGCGGCAACATCGGCTGCGGTTTGAATGGTTTTTTTAAATTTTGGGCCTTCGCCTGTTTCAAAATACAAGCCCAGGCCCATGGCATCGGGAATCGTTAAAATATCGGAAAATAAAATCGCCGCATCCAGCTCGTAGCGTTCCAATGGCTGAAGCGTTACTTCGCAGGCAAAGTCATTGTTTTTACACAATGATAAAAAGTCACCCGCCTTTGCTCGGGATGCCCGATACTCAGGCAGGTATCTGCCCGCCTGGCGCATCATCCATACAGGTGTGGCATCCACCGGCTGCTTTAGCAAGGCACGAAGAAAACGATCATTTTTTAATTCAGACATAACAAACCCTGATTGGACGGTACCAGATTGGAAAAAAGAGGCTCAAGAATACAGGAAAAGGAAACAGCAAAAAAGAATCAACAAGGGGAAGCCGTTCTGAAGCCAGCAAGGATTTCAGAACGGTAAAAGACATTCAGGTATTAAACATCAAGATAATCAAGTATGCCTTCAGCGGCACCACGTCCTTCCCAGATGGCCGTTACCACCAGGTCGGAACCACGCACCATATCACCACCGGCGAATACTTTTTCATTAGTGGTCTGATATTTAAACTGGCCGTTTTCCGGTGCAATCACGCCGCCCCAGTCATTGGTTTTCACACCAATGTTTTCCAGCCAGGGAGCAGGACTTGGACGGAAACCGAACGCCACCAGAATAGCATCCGCTTCCACCACAGTTTCACTGCCTGCAATTTCCACCGGCCTGCGGCGGCCATTTTCATCCGGCTCGCCCAGCTCGGTTTCAACCACTTTAAGGCCCTTCACTTTGCCATTTTCGCCCACCACTTCTATCGGCTGACGATTAAACAAGAACTGAACGCCTTCTTCTTTGGCATTGGCCACTTCACGACGCGAGCCCGGCATGTTTTCTTCATCGCGACGATACACGCAGGTTACTGACTCAGCCCCCTGGCGAATCGAGGTGCGGTTGCAGTCCATGGCAGTATCACCACCACCAAGCACAATCACTTTTTTACCGGCTACGCCGATAAATTCGGACGCGTCTTTTTCATAACCCAGGTTACGGTTAACATTGGAAATCAGGAAGGGTAACGCATCGTGAACGCCTTCCATATCTTCACCGGGGAAGCCACCTTTCATGTAGGTGTAGGTGCCCATACCCAGGAACACGGCATCGTATTCGGCAAGCAGCTCTTCCATGGTAACATCGCTGCCCACATTGGTGTTTAAGCGAAACTCAACGCCCATACCTTCAAACACTTCGCGGCGGCGCACCATCACTTCTTTTTCCAGTTTGAACTCTGGAATACCGAAAGTTAACAGGCCACCGATTTCCGGGTAACGATCAAACACCACGGGTTTTACGCCGTTGCGAACCAGAATATCGGCACAGCCCAAACCTGCTGGCCCGGCACCGATGATGGCCACTTTTTTATCCGTCCATACCACATTGGACATATCCGGGCGCCAGCCCATGGCAAAGGCGGTATCGGTAATGTACTTTTCAACCGAGCCAATCGTTACTGCACCAAAGCCATCGTTTAAGGTGCAGGCACCTTCGCAGAGTCTGTCCTGCGGGCAAACGCGACCACACACTTCGGGCAAGGTATTGGTTTGGTGAGAAAGCTCTGCCGCTTCCTTGATATTGCCTTCGGATACCAGTTTCAGCCAGTTGGGAATGAAGTTATGTACCGGACACTTCCATTCACAATAGGGGTTTCCGCAGGCCAGGCAACGATGAGCCTGATCCGCTGCCTGATCCTGTTGAAACGGTTTGTAGATTTCCACGTATTTGGCGCGACGTTCTTCAATCGGCTTTTTGTTAGGATCCTGACGACTAACATCCAAAAACTGAAAATTGTTATTTAAGCGGTTTGTCATAAACAACCTCTTTTATTTGCAAATTGGCGAATCAGTTCGTAACGCAAATTCATTCCCGCAACGATTACTCGTTACGGGTACGAATATCCGCCAACAATCCGGTAAGGTTGGCTGCCTTTGGTTTCACCAGCCAGAAATGGCCGACAAAGTCATCAAACTCATCAAGAATCTGTTGCCCCCAGGCACTGCCGGTTTCGTTAACAAATTCCTGAATCACGCTGGTAAGATGATTACGATAGGCTTCCATTGATTCATTATTGATTCGGTGAATTTCCACTAACTCATGGTTGTATTTATCAACAAAGGTTCTGTCGAAGTCCAACACATAGGCAAATCCACCGGTCATACCGGCACCAAAGTTATACCCGGTACTACCCAACACGGTAACCAGACCACCGGTCATGTATTCACAGCAGTGGTCGCCCGCGCCTTCAACAACGGCATGTGCGCCGGAGTTACGCACGCCGAAACGCTCACCGGCAGTACCGGCAGCGAACAGTTTGCCGCCGGTTGCGCCGTATAAACAGGTATTACCGACTATCGAAGTTTCCTGCGATTGGAACGGGCTGCCTTTAGGTGGGCACAATACCAGCTTACCGCCAGCCATACCTTTGCCCACATAATCGTTGGCATCACCTTCCAGGTGCATTTCCAGGCCCCCGGCATTCCACACCCCAAAGCTCTGACCAGCCGTACCGGTTAAGCTCAATTTCAATGGGTTGTCTGCCATGCCCTGATTACCGTGGCGTTTGGCGATTTCCCCGGATAACCGAGCACCGATTGAACGGTCGCAGTTGGTGAGATGATAACTGAACTCACCACCTTTGCCGCTTTCGATCACCGCCAGGGTGTCGGCAACCATTTTTTCTGCCAGTTCGCCTTTATCGAAAGGCTCATTTTTGGCAACTTCACAGGTTTGCGGTTTGTCTTCCGGTACCAGATCACTGGATAGAATCGGGGTAATATCCAGGGCTTTTTGTTTGTCGGTGAAGCCATCGAGCACTTCGATCAGGTCAACGCGCCCCACCAGTTCTTCCATGGTGCGTACACCCAGTTGCGCCAACAGTTCGCGGGTTTCCATCGCAACAAACTTGAAGAAGTTCATCACCATTTCCGCCTCACCGATATAGTGATCTTCGCGCAGTTTATCCTGTTGGGTTGCAACGCCTGTCGCACAGTTGTTCAAGTGGCAGATACGCAGGTATTTACAGCCCAGTGCAATCATCGGAATGGTGCCGAAGCCGAAGCTTTCCGCACCCAGAATCGCTGCTTTAATCACATCCAGGCCAGACTTTAAGCCGCCATCTGTTTGCAGGCGGACATTCTGTCGCAGGTCGTTACCACGCAAGGTTTGATGGGCTTCACTCAGGCCCAATTCCCAGGGGGAACCGGCATAGCGAATAGACGTTAGCGGGCTGGCAGCGGTACCGCCATCGTAACCGGATATGGTAATCAAATCCGCATAGGCTTTGGCAACACCCGCAGCAATGGTACCCACACCAGGCTCTGCCACCAGTTTTACCGATACCAGAGCATCAGGGTTAACCTGCTTCAAGTCGTAGATTAACTGCGCCAGATCTTCTATTGAGTAAATATCGTGATGTGGCGGTGGCGAAATCAGGGTAACGCCCGGTACCGAATAACGTAGCCGTGCAATCAGCTCGTTTACCTTGCCACCGGGCAGCTGGCCACCCTCTCCGGGTTTCGCACCCTGGGCAACTTTAATTTGCAGCACTTCGGCATTGACCAGGTAGTGAGGTGTTACCCCAAACCGGCCTGATGCCACCTGCTTGATTTTCGAGACGCGCTCGGTGCCAAAACGGGCCGGGTCTTCACCACCCTCACCGGAGTTACTTCGACCACCCAGGCGGTTCATCGCGGTAGCAATGGCCTGGTGAGCTTCCGGGCTAAGCGCCCCCAACGACATACCCGCAGAATCAAAGCGCGGCAGAATGTTTTCTATCGGCTCCACTTCATCAATGGAAATCGGCTGAATATCGGAGCGCAATTTAAACAAATCACGCAATGCAGCCACCGGGCGATCCTGCACCAGGTTGGCATACACGGCAAAATCCTTGTATTCGCCGGATTGTACCGCCACGTGCAGAGCTTGAATCACATCGGGGTTAAAAGCGTGATATTCGCCGCCGTGAACATATTTCAGAATACCACCCTGATCAATAGGCTTGCGGGCTTTCCAGGCAATCGCTGCCAGCTCTTTCAGGTCGGCTTCAAAATCGACAAAACGTGCCCCCTGAATACGACTGGCAACACCACAGAAGCAAAGATCAACCACTTCCTGCGCCATACCAACGGCTTCAAACAGCTGGGCACCACGATAGGAAGCAATGGTTGAAATCCCCATTTTAGAAAGGATTTTCAACAGCCCCTTATCAATGGATTTTTGATAGTTCCTGTGGGCTTCCACCGGATCCATCAGCACTTCGCCGGATTTGATCAAATCGCAGATCACATCGTATGCAAGGTAGGGATAAACCGCCGTGGCACCAAAGCCCAGCAGGGTTGCAAAATGATGTGGGTCCCGCGCGGTGCCGGTTTCTACAATAATATTCGCATCACAACGAAGCCCTTTTTCCGTTAAACGGTGATGCACTGCACCGGTGGCCATTAAGGCATGCACCGGCAACTGGGCTTCGTCCAGTTCGCGGTCGGTTAATACAATAATTACCTTGCCATTCGCGGCCGCTTCCTGCGCCTGATCAGCAATCTGCTCAATCGCCGCTTTCAAGCCGACTGATGGATTAAAGTTCAAGCTGATACGCTGAACATCGTAGCCGGGCTTTTCAATATGTGTTAACGCATTAAATTTGTGAGGCGACAACACCGGCGAGGTAAGAATCGCGCGGTCTGCGTGTTCCGGGGTTTCGTCAAACACATTGCGTTCGCTGCCAACACAGGTTTCCAGCGACATCACAATGGCTTCACGCAAAGGGTCAATCGGCGGGTTGGTTACTTGCGCAAACTGCTGACGGAAATAATCGTATGGCGAGCGCACCTTGGCAGATAATACCGCCATCGGTGTGTCATCACCCATTGAGCCGACTGCTTCCTGGCCATTTTCGGCCATGGGGCGCAATACCTGATCACGCTCTTCGAAAGAAACCTGGAACATCTTTTGATATATTTTCAGGTCGGCTTCGCTGAGCAGATCAAGACAATCACTTTCTTCGGTTAAGGTGGACTGAATCCGCACTGCATTTTCTTTCAGCCATTTTTTGTAGGGCTGACCGGTTTTCAGGCGGTTATCAATATCATTGGTATGCAGCACTTCGCCGGTTTCGGTATCTACCACCAGGATCTGGCCCGGCCCCACACGGCCTTTGGCAACCACATCTTCTGACTGATAATCATAAACGCCAATTTCAGATGCCAGGGTAATGTATCCGTTTTTGGTCGTTACCCAGCGGGCGGGGCGTAAGCCGTTTCTATCGAGCATACAGATCGCATGGCGGCCATCGGTCATTACCATACCGGCAGGGCCATCCCAGGGCTCCATATGCATTGAGTTGTATTCGTAGAATGCCCTGAGATCGGCATCCATGGTTTCGACATTCTGCCAGGCAGGGGGAACCATCATCCGCACCGCCCGGAATATATCAACGCCACCGGCCAGCAAAATTTCCAGCATGTTATCCATACTGGATGAGTCTGACCCGGTACGGTTAACTAACGGGGTGATTGACTGCAAATCGGGTAACAGATTTGATTCAAACTTTGGCGTTCGGGCCACCGACCAGTTGCGGTTCCCCATAATGGTATTGATTTCACCATTATGTGCCAGGTACCTGAAAGGCTGTGCCAACGGCCACTTGGGCAGGGTGTTGGTAGAAAAGCGCTGATGGAAAACGGTTATGGCAGTTTCCAGGCGTTCATCAGCCAGATCCTGATAGAATGCGGTTAAATCCGCAGGCATCACCAGGCCCTTATAGGCAATAACCGAGGCCGATAAACTCGGAATGTAGAACTCTTCATCAGCCGCCAGTGCAATTTCAATGTGGCGACGGGCGAAGAATAAACGCCTGTTGAGCTCCTGTTCGCTGACTCCATCGTCGATGTTAACGAACACCTGCTCCATTTGCGGCAGGCTTTCCAATGCTATTCGCCCGCACACCGATGAATCCACAGGAACCACCCGCCAGCCAACGATATCTAATCCCTGCTTGGTCAGTTCGCGCTCGACAACCTCACGGGCCTGACTTGCCTGGCTATCATCCTGGCTGAGGAAAATCATCCCCACGGCAAAGCGCTTCGCCAACTCCTGCGAAAAGGTTTCTTTGGCAACCGTTCGGAAAAAGCTTTCCGGCATTTTCAACAACAAACCACAGCCATCGCCGGTTTTACCATCCGCCGCGATACCACCGCGGTGGGTCATACAGGTAAGCGCTTCGATTGATGTTAATAACAAATCATGGCTGGGCTGCCCTTTCATATGAGCAATCAAACCAAAACCACAGTTATCTTTAAAGTGGTCAGGATGATAGAGCCCAGTACTCTGCACACTCATCGCTTTTAGCCCTTTTTACATTTAGAATTCTGAACTAAGCCCGCTCTCTCTCATTTTTTCTAAGCCTCTCAATAACTTAGAAACATTCCACTAGTTAGACTAGATAGGACGGGGGCAAAAATGGAGGCTTATTTTACACGCGAAAGAGTGTCGCTACAAACTTATCACCATATCTGGCATAAATTACGGTAATAGACTACCGGGTCTGAATCCTGTCAGCGCCATTAATAGCCTGAATATACGGCTGCAAATAAAAAAAACACGTTTAAAATCAGCCTGATAAAAAGCAAGCTATTGATTGCGTTTGCGAATATCGTTTTGCACACTGGCAATAGAGCGTGGCCACGGCCTGGCCGCCTGTATAGACGCTGGAAGCCCTGTTAAGGCCTGCCTTGCCTGCTTTTTCGATGAATACTGACCATAAATGACCACAAACCAGTCCTGTGCTTTACGCCTGGTTTTATAGTAAGCAAGCTCTTTCAGGCCGGGATACTGCGACATAAACTTATCAACCGTGGCGATTTCCTTTGCCCCCAGCATTTGCAGGGTATATGTACCTGAATCCAGTGAAAGCAAACGCTGCTCTGTTTGGGAAAACTCAGGCAAAGGCTTGTTCGCTGGCGCTGGCGCTGGCACTGGCACTGGCACTGCGGTTATTTCGGCAGGCTTAACGCTTACCGTTTCAACCGGTAGCGGCTCAGTGCTAACGGCTTTGGTTTGACCAACCTCATTTTTTACAACTTTTTCAGAGGGTAAGGCCTCTGCATCAACCGTGTCAGTTTCGGAATTACTCGCTGGAACAGCCTCCGTTTTTTGCTTAACGATTTGTGCAACAACCGGCTGCAACACATCAACAGGCTCAAGCTCTTCTCCCTCGAAGTTATAATCAATTTCGTCCATGTTGGCATCCACAGCAAGCGCCTCGCTGGAAAGCTTTTCCTGCTGTTTCTCGGCAACCGTTTCTGCCGAAAGACCAGGTTCGTCTGGCTGGGGAATTTCAGTATCTTCGAACCAGTAGCTTGCCGCCAGCAACACCGCCACTACCGCCGCAATGAATAAAGGCATCACGGGCAATTTAAAAGGCTGGCGACGATTGCTGTTACGAGGCAGGCTTTTTGCCAGTAGCTGGCGGGCCAGAATATCGGCTTTATCGGGGTTACCTTTAGATTGATGAAAAACCTGCTCAATCTGCTCAGGACTAAACACAACAGCTCCCAGCCCGGCGGCAGCTATTTGATACGACAGATAATCAGCACAGGCAGCCTTATCAAAAAGCGGTACGGTTATTTCCTGAAAATCAAGATCAGATGCCATTAAGTCCGATAAAAGAGGGATATCAACCGCGCGTTCAGCATCAAAAGCCGCCAGACACCTGAACCCGGACGACCCGGCATGGGTGATAATAAGCTGAAGCAAGGTTACCGCTTCACTGCTCAGGTTCTGGGCGTTATCAATAATCAGCAAGGGTGTTTGCGAATAAGAATCCAGTTCTTTGGCATACCTGACCAGAGCATTAACTGCCGTTTTGGGCTGGTTTCCCAGATCAAGAGCAAAGCCTTCCGCCAACCGGGTAATAATAAAATGCTCATCAGCCAACATTTCAGCATCAAGCTTTACCAACTTGTAAATGGCAGGATCGAGCGTTGCTGCCAGCTGGTTGATCAAGGCTGTTTTACCAATACCTTTTTCACCCGTTAACAACAGCAATGGCGAACCATAACGGGACAAATGAACCAGCTGATCCAATAATGCCTGGCGGCCACCACCGGGATAAAACGGTGCTGCTGTTTTATCTTCACTGAAGTTTTCTTCAATGAAAGGTTCGCGGTCAGCCTGTGGAGAGTCTGTTAAATGGCTTACATTTTTTTCCGGCATCGCAGGTTTTTATTATTCTAGATAGTCCGATAATAACTGTGTAAGCACATCGTGACTGAAATCACTGGTCACAATGGCATTACCCATAGACTTTAGCAAAACCAGGCGTAATTTCTTATCAATATTTTTCTTATCAACGGCCATTAAAGCCAGAAACTGCTCTACGGTCATTGCTGCTGGTGGTTTAACCGGCAAACCAGCCTTTTCAATCAGTGCTTTTGCCCGGTGATAGACACTGTCATCCACCCAGCCGAGCCGGTGCGACATATCAGCCGCCATAACCATACCGGCACCAACAGCTTCACCATGCAACCAGTTACCATAACCGCTGGCGGTTTCTATAGCATGACCAAATGTATGACCAAGATTCAAAATAGCCCGGATGCCACCCTCTTTTTCATCCTGAGCAACCACCTCTGCTTTTATTTCGCAGGAGCGTTTAATGGCATAAACCAATGCGTTGGCGTCCCGCGCAATTAACTGCTCCACATTTTCTTCAAGCCAGTCGAAAAACGCGGCATCATAAATCAAACCGTATTTAATGACCTCAGCGATGCCAGCAGACAATTCACGATCCGGTAGGGTTTGCAGGGTATCTATATCAATTACCACCAGCCTTGGCTGATGAAATGCACCAATCATATTTTTACCAAGGGCATGATTGACACCGGTTTTGCCACCCACAGAGGAATCCACCTGGGAAAGCAGCGTGGTGGGAACCTGAATAAAATCAACTCCGCGCTGATATGAAGCAGCTGCATAACCCGTCATATCGCCAACAACACCACCCCCCAATGCGATTAATGTGGTGGATCGGGAGTGAGTGTTTTCCAGCAGGGAGGTGTAAACTTTATTGAGAATTTCCAGCGTTTTATACGCTTCACCATCGGGCAGGATAACAGCATCAGCCTGATAGGATGGCAAAGCTGCCTTAAGCTGATCAAGGTAAAGTGGCGCTATAGTATCGTTGGTCACAGCCATCAGCTGTTGGCCTTTCAATGCCGGCAGCAAGGATTCGAGGCGTGCCAATAATCCTGAGCCAATCAGAATATCGTAACTGCGCTCACCCAGATCAACGCTTAAGATTTCCATAACACATCACACACCTTAAGATTTAAAGGTGCATTGTAACAAAGAGATGATCACAAAGACATTGCGGCACAGGCGAACCAACAACTGTGGAGGGGGAAAGCCCCGGCCTGTGGTATCAGAATTTTTCCAGAACCAGATCGGCAATATGCTGCGCTACATCACGCACACCACCGCCACCGGTATCAACTACCACATCGGCCAATTCATCGTAAATGGGGCCACGAACGGCCATTAATTCAGTGAGTACTTTGCGGGGTTCATCGGTTTGCAGTAATGGCCGGTTACGATCTCGGGCTGTTCTTTCCAGCTGCTGCTCAACGCTTGCTTTCAGGTAAACCACCACACCGCGGGCGGCCAGGTTTTTGCGATTTTGTTCCTGGGTCACTGCGCCACCGCCGGTCGCCAGCACCACACCATCGAGCTGAGTCAATTCGTCGATCATGGAGGCTTCCCGCTTACGAAAGCCAGCTTCCCCTTCGACATCAAAAATCCACGGAATATCGGCACCGGTACGGGCTTCTATTTCGTGGTCTGAATCGTAGAACTGGTAATTCAAAATGGCGGCCAGCTGACGCCCGATGGTGCTTTTACCTGCTCCCATCGGGCCAACCAGTATAACGTTTCTTTTTTCCAGCATCAGTTGGTAGCTAACACGTCTGTTACAACTTTTGGCGTAATGAAAACTAACAGTTCCGTTTTCTTACTGCTTTCAAGTTCTTTTCTGAACAGGCGACCAATGATAGGAAGGTCTCCAAGGAACGGGGTTTTTAAGGTTGCATTAGACTCTTCTGAAGAAAATACACCACCCAGCACCACGGTTTGACCATTATCGACAATCACACTGGTTTCAATTTCATTTTTTGAAATAACCGGAACGCCTGACTCAAGCACCGTATCTGTACGCTGATTCTGATTAATGTGCAGCTCCATAATAATACGGCCATCCGGGGTAATATGAGGAGTAGCCTCCAATGATAGTACCGCTTCTTTGAAAGCAGTCGATGTTGCGCCACTGGATGTTTTTTCCTGATAAGGGATTTCTTCACCAGACGCGATTCTGGCTGTTTGCTGGTCAGCGGTCAGTACCTTGGGAGTTGAAACCACATCGGCTTTGCCATCTGATTCCAGTGCAGAAAGCTCCAGGTCGATCAAGCCAGTATCGCGATCCCAAAAACCCAGTGCGATAGATGATGCAGCATTACCAGCCACACCAAAAT
>PDWJ01002759.1_pt1 | contig 18366 bp, 14 predicted proteins | sample 1430881 | NCBI WGS metagenome assembly PDWJ01 (sample SAMN01162460, study PRJNA174530) | Oral metagenome, whole genome shotgun sequencing project. | biome: Marine environment; feature: Marine mammal; material: Swab sample of the gingival sulcus; isolation source: swab sample of gingival sulcus...
ACGATAATCTGACATAAAGCAAAGATAAAAAATTTATAGAAACTAAAGTAACTGCAATGAAATTGCAGGGTTTTAACCTTTAACTAGAAAATAAAAAAATATGTATCAATCTTATTCTCATCAAATCCTTAATGCTTATTATTTATAATAGGAAAATAATATTACCATATTCTTTTCTTATCCACCTCAAAATAACAACTTTATAATACTAGTTACCAATATTTTAATGATAATAAATTTAATGCTATATGGAACTATTTGTTTTATGAATAGCAGTTTTACAGCTTGTATTTTTAAAAATTGAATAGCATAAAGTTATATTTATGATTATTTTTGCAGCATATAAGAAAATACAAAATTATGAATATTAAGAAACCATTTGTAGGAATTATTGCTTTTATGATTGTGTTAATGACTATGCCTTTAGGACATGCATTAATGATTGTTATGGAAAACATATTTGGACATAGTCATATTTATTTAGCAGCCATGATATTAGGTTTTTTTGGACTAATATTATTGATTTGGGGAATGATTGTTAAGAAACAGCTTGGCGCCACCCTTTTAGGGTTATTTGGCGGATTATTTGTTTGGACAGGTTGGGTAGAATTTGCCTTTGTTTATTTTGCGAACCGATTTAACGTAGCACCACTTATGGAAGCCGGTGAAGTAATAACAAAACCTGAATATCTAATTATGCCTTCATCCATAGGTTTTTGGGCAATTTTTATACTTTATTATTTCTTTGGCACTAAAACCGGTTGTACATTTTTTACATGGTTTCAAAAACGTTTGGGAATTGTGAATCCTAAACAATTACAACCTGCCGTACGTAATGTGGCAATCACAACTTTTATGGAGTTAAATATGATATTATGGACTTTTTATTTGATGTTACTCTTTTTGTATGACAAACAATTTATTGGTGATGACTCGTTTGTTATGCATATTGTAGCATATGGTTCGTTATTATGGTCATTATATTTATTTATGAAACTCATTAAAAAGACCCAAATGTCTTATGCCATAAGATATGCCATTCCTACTGTTATCATTTTTTGGAATTTTGTAGAAATCCTAGGGCGTTGGGGTTTATTTAAAGAAATATGGGTACATCCTTTTGAATACGCACTTGAAATGATACTATTTGTTTTGGTCATCATTATATTATTAGTGATTGTATTTTTGGAACAAAAAAAAGCAAAAAGGGTATAATAAGTTGATACATCTTCTCTAAATTATGAACAACAAATTAATGTATTACTTGACATAATAGAAAGTAAAACATTTTAATAATACACAAAGGCTTCACAGATTTTGAAAATAAATTTCAATTTGTGAAGCCTTTAAAATATAATCATTTCACAAAAAATATTCTTTAAAGCATACAATAACTAAGTTTTCATTATTAATGTTTCGCTCAGCTCTTTACTTTATTTGTGCTGTTATTATTCTTGTATTACTTTTCTAATGATACAATCTTTACATTTTTTACCTTTAAAAAACATTTGAGTAAATGCTTGAATTTGATTTTCTAATTCTGATTTTGTTCCGTTTTTAGAATAAATGGTAAAATATATTTTTTGTGTTTTATTTTTTGGATTTACATGTGGGGCAAATAATGCTTGCATAATATTTTCGTAATCTCCTGTTTGAAGTTGCTCTAAAGAGAGTATTGTTGAAGAAGTTTGAAGAGAATCTACATGAGGTTCTTTAAAAATATCATTGAAAACATATGTTTCTTCCTTTTTCCTTTTTTCATGTATTCTTTTCACTGTTTCTTTTTCCTCATCCGTATAAAAATAGGTCATATCTACGTTATACCTTTGAGTTGTATCTTGAGTATAATTCCCTACTAAAAGATATTTTCGTGTTGTTTTTAACCAAATATTGTATCCTTTTTCAGCTTCATTATCAATAAAATCCTTTAATATTACATTCTGTTGTTCTTGAATAACAAGATTGGGCATAAGAATATTATGTTTTTTATACGGATCTTCATACCTTTCCATATTAGGAAGAATAACAAAACTCAAGGGCTCTTTATCATTTGTGTAAACATATAAAAAAGGATTTTCAGTTTTAATCGTGTTTAATTTATCCACAATTAAGTTATTATAGGAAACATAGTCTTTATCTGCCCTTTCCATTGCTTTTCGTAAAGGATTATTTATCTCTTTGTAATATGAAATTATTGCAGGCCCGAAAAATCTAATGATAATAAATAAAGCAAGACCGCCATAAACCAACAGATGAGCCCAAAAACTACTCCACGAGAAACGTGAATCAGTTTCATTTTTAACAAGCTCTTTTACAATTGGATCATCTTTATCAAGAGTTATTTCAATCTCTATTTTAAAATCTATATCTTCATTAGGTAAGGTTGTTATTCCGTTTTCATCAGAAAAATTATAAATAATTTGTCCATCAGCGAAAATAATTTTAAAAATAGTCCATTTTATAAGTATCCCTTCTTCATCACTAAATTGGTGTTCTTCCCAATTGACATGAATATTTGGGTCATATATTTTATCCTCCGGATTTTTTATTTCTAAAATATAATCTTTTATCAATTGCTTAATTTTATCTTGCTTTTTCATATCCTTAACGGCTCCTTATAAAATGATTTTGAGGTTAAAACAACATGTTACATGTATTTTTTTCATTTCTATGCGAAATAACAAATTAAAATCAAAAAGAAAATTAATATACAATTCAATTCTTTTATCATCATATACAATATTATTGTATTCGCAAAATTACACTTTCTACAACACAAATCATTAATAAAGGTATAATAGTCTGAATAGTTAGTAAAAAATTTTGCAACCTTGTATAGCAAAGGAATTAGAAAAAATTAATGTGTTAATTGATATAATAGAAAGTGTAGAGTGTTTAAAAACACAAAAGCTTCACGGATTTTGAAAACCTGTGAAGCCTTTAAAATATAATCATTTTAAAATCTGCTATAAATAACCTAAAACCAACCTACAATCTCTTAACAGTACTTTCCGGTAGCCAACCTACACTACCGTTGATAATTCTTATTTCTAACCAACCATTCACTTCATCTTTAATATAAACTTTTGTTCCTTCATGAAGCACAAATAAGTCGGTACTGTTTTCGTCTGGAGAGCTTTTAACATTTACCGTAAGAGCAAACACAATGGCTTCTTTTTGACTGGTTAGATTGCGATACTTTTTTATAGATACAATCAAGGTGAAAATCAAGAAAAAAAATACAAAAATACCTTTGAGAAAAAGGAATTTTCGGATGCGTTGATTTTTCGAAAGAATAAAAACGACAATAAGCACCAGTAAGGCAATGAAAGTAAACACCAACAATATCGCCCAACTATCGGCACTCATAAAATTTAAAATGGCATTCCACCAATCTACATAAAACATCACCGGTACTGCCTCAATTTTATCAACACTCATTTGCTTTGCAATGGTTAAATTACTTTGAATATCTTCGTCGTTAGGCGACAATTTAAGTGCTTTTTCATAATAATAAATGGCGTGAGCAATGTCATTGATCTTAAAATAGGCATTTCCCAAATTATAATATAATCCGGAAGAATGATAACCCTGATTAACTAAAGAATCGTAGTAATCAACCGCTTGCTCAAAACGATTGTTTTGATAGGCGTTGTTGGCACTATCCAATAGATAATGGTTTTCTTGTGCTGCACTTGTAAGTGATAGCAAAATAAAAAATAAGATTGATATAATGTAGTGTTTCATCTGTTTATTTTGGCTTTTTGCTATTAGCCTTTAGCTGTTGGCCTTTGGCTGTTGGCTGTTTATTTGTTTTTACATTTTCTTTTATCGCAACTCTTTTTCGGTTTTAATGATAACTTCCGATGCCGTATTATACATTTCTTTCATTTTTTCTTGCTTATTGCCCGGTGCAAATCGCGCATAATCACATTCCTCTATGGTTACAACAAATGTATCAATATAATCTCGGGTTACATTCTTTTCCTGTAATTTGTTTTTGATATTATGAATGGATAATTCCGATTGCGGAATATTAAATTTATCGGCAATATATCCCCACATGGCTTGTGCCAATGCATCATAAAAAGAGGATGAATCTTCTTTTTTCAGATAATCGTGGGCTAATTTCAATCTTTTTTGTGCCACTTTGTTGGCTTTTTTCTCTCGTCTTCCCACAATATCAGCACTGTTTTTAGCCGAAATATTCAGCCATAACAAGAACAATATAAACAATACCAAAGGAATAATCAGCCATAACAAGAAAGAAAGTCGTCCGAAAAAAGGTTTTGTATCTTTCTCTAAATCCGTTAAATGGGTTTTGATATATCGAATATCACTACCTACATATTGAATCGCCTTTTTGTTACCACCTCTTACTGTTATTGGGGCTGCTGAAGTGTTGCCTGCTCCTTTTTCAACATTGATAACAAAAGATTTTGTTGTTAGTGTTTCATACTGCTTTTTAGAAGTATTATAATAACTAAAACGCAATGGCGGAATTTCAAAGGTTCCCGGCATTCTCGGAATAACCACATACTTAAACGTTTTGCTTCCGGAAATACCATTACTTAACGATTTTCGGATATTATCTTTGATTTCAGGGTCATACACCTCAAAATCTGCCGGAAATTGAATTTCAGGTAATGTTACCAATTTAATATTTCCCGACCCTTTTATGGTATATGTAAAGTTAATGGCATCATTAACCTTTATATCTGTTTTATCACAATTGGAATAGACAGAAAACTGCCCGACAGCTCCATTAAAATCAGCGGTTTTGCCTTTGTTAGGCAATGGTTTCACGTTGATATTGGGTGTATTGGACACCAATCGTTTTTTAATGTCTTTGCTATTAAAAAAAGAGTTGTTAAAGAAATCATCAAAAGGATCATTACTCCTATTTCTTGCGTTACTTCTAACCCGCATTATAATATCAAATTCCATAGGTGAAGAAACCAATTTTCCTGTTTTTTGAGGAAAAATTGCTTCACGATAGATTTCCGCCACATGATACTGCTTTCCATTTACGGTTTGGGTATATTGTTTCAACTGTGTATTTTTATCTGTCAAATCCTCTGACCAAGAACCTTGATATTTAGGCTTCTCCGTTATAGCATAATCCACGATATTTACCCTAAAAAACAATTTGTAAGTGATAATCACTTGTTCACCCAACATAGGATTAGCATTGCTGACATCCGTTCTCAAAAAAGCTGCATCTTCATAGTTTACCGCATTATTATTGGGTGCCGGTCTGCCTTGTCCGGATTGCCTTTGTGGTTGGGCAGCTCCTTTTACCACTTTCACTGTAAGTGGTTTGGAGTGTATTTTCTTTCCATTTGCCGTAATATGTGCTGCCGGAATTTTAAATTTCCCTACTTTTTTGGGTTGTAAGGTGTAAGTATAGGTTATGGCAGTATTTTGCGACACCTTTCCATTAATAATCTGCGTGCTGGAATGCGACGAACGCATTGGTCCGGCTAACACATGAAAATCTGAAAAATTGGGTGGTACAAAATTATTTCCATTGGCATTTAATGTAAAACGCAAGGTAAAAGGCTCGCCCACACTCACAGGCGAATTTGCATTTGCCGTAAAAGTTACGTCTTGAGCCATTATTTTTCCAATAAGAAAAAATAAACTTAACAAGGTTACATATATGTATTTCTGTTGATTTGTCATTACCAATCTTTTTTAGATGTCGTCTTTTGTTTTTTCGCTTCTGATTTCTTTACTTTTTTCATGGTTTGCTTTTCGCTATTTTTTATCGCTTCCAGCATTCGTTCCGCTTCCTTTTTCGAAATATTTTGCGGTTGTACCATTTTTTGCTGCTTTTTCTGCTCGTCTTTTGGCTTTTCTTTTTCTTTTTGTTGCTCTTGTTTCTTTTTTTCCTGCTCTTCCTTCTCTTTTTTCTCTTTTTCTTTTTGTTGTTGATTTTTTTCTTCTTCCTTCTTCTTTTCGTCCTCTTTTTGCTGTTGTTTTTTATCTTGTTCCTGATCTTTATTTTGATCTTCTTTTTGTTGATTTTGCTGTTGTTGATTTTGCTGTTGCTTGTTTTTATCGTCCTGCTTCTTATCCTTATTATCTTTATTATTCTGCTGATTTTGTTGCTGTTGCTGCTGTTGTTGTTTTAGCTTTTTCAATGCGTACGTCAAATTATATTTTGTATCCTTATCTTTAGGATTTAATCGCAATGCAGACTTATAAGCATTTACAGCAGCTTCATATTCATTGGTTTGCATCAAACTATTACCCAAATTATATAAATTATTTGCTGTTTGTTCCGGTGTTTCGCTTTCTTTCGACAACTTGCTGTATTTTTTTACTGCATCTTCATATTTTTTATTTTGATAATCATTATTTGCACTGTTATACAAAGCGTTACTATTTGTAGAATCTTTTTCCAATGCTTTTAAATACATAATTTCCGCTTCGGAATATTTCTTATCTTCATATAATTGATTGCCTTTTCGGATTAATTTGTTGATATGTTGAGCTTGTAAATTTCCGAGAAACAATACAGCGAATATAAAAAATAATATCTTTTTCAGGTTCATAATGCACCTCCTTTTTCAAATAGATTAAAACGACTTTTCTTACCGTTTTTAACATTTGTAATCAATATACTGATTATTAAAAAGATGATTGCTACAGCCAAAACATATTGAAAACGGTCTTCATAATCCGAAAACATTTTTGATTCAAATTTCTTCTTTTCCATGGCATTGATATCATCAAAAATCAGTTTTAATCCGGTTTTAATGTTATTGGCTCTCACATAGTTTCCTTCTCCGGCTTTGGCAATATCCACCAACAATTGCTCATTGAGTTTAGATACCACCGTATTTCCGCTTCTATCTTTCTTAAAACCCACCTTTCTATTGTTTTTAAAAACAGGAATCGGTGCTCCTTCGGGCAACCCCATACCTATGGTATGAACGGTTATACCTCTGTTGTTGGCTTCTTTTGCAAAAGTTAGCGCCTCTTCTTCGTGGTCTTCGCCATCAGTAATGATGATAATAGATTTGCTGCTATTATCATTCTCATCAAACGAATTCATTGCCAATTCAATGGCATTTCCAATGGAAGTTCCTTGTTTGGGAGCAAGGTCAGAATCTATGGTGGACAAAAACATTTTTGCTGCCGAATAATCCGTTGTAATTGGAAGCTGTGTGTAAGCCTTTCCGGCAAAAACAATGATGCCGATACGGTCGCCGGTTAACTTGTCAATCAATTGAGAAATCGATTGCTTAGCTTTTTTCAATCGACTGGGTTTAATGTCTTCGGCATTCATACTTTTAGAAATATCCAAAGCAATCATAATGTCAATACCCGACCGTTCTGCTTCTCGAAGTTTTGAACCTATTTGTGGATTGACAATGGCAAAAATGAGAAATACTACGGCAAAAAGAAAGAAATAGAACTTTAATTTAGGTTTTGCCGAAGAATATCCCACCATTAATTGACCCAATAGGTTGATATCTCCAAACTTTTTCAGGGCTTTTTTTCTGCGATACACCGAGATATAAAAAACCAAAATTAGTATGGGAATAATCCACAACAGGTGCAATAAATTGATATGTTCGAGCCTAAATGTTTGATTCATCATCTAAAATAATCTTTTTAAAACCATATATTGCAACAGAAATTCAAAAACTAAAATACCCAATGCCAACAACAAAAGCGGCAGAAATTTCTCTGTCTTTTCTTCAAAACGAGTTACATTAATCTTTGAACGTTCCAGTTTGTCAATCTTTTCATAAATTTTCTTTAAACTACTATTATTGGTTGCCCTATAATATTTTCCATTGGTCATTTTGGCAATATTTTTCAACAATTCCTCATCAATCTTTACTTCCACTTGTTGATAACGCTTGCCAAAAAATCCTTGTACAGGATAAGGTGCCATTCCGTTTTTACCCACACCAATGGTGTATATTCTAATGTTATACAGTTGGGCAATTTCTGCTGCAGATGTCGGATCAATATAACCACGATTGTTTTCTCCGTCGGTTAATAAAATAATGACCTTGCTAATGGCAGTACTCTCTTTTAATCGGTTGATTGCCGTTGCCAATCCATCGCCAATAGCCGTACCGTCTTCTAACACTCCACCGGCTTTAATCTTTGAAAACAGGCTGATTACTTTGGGGTGGTCGGTCGTTAACGGACTTTGCGTAAATGCTTCCGCACTAAATATTACCAAACCAATGCGGTCATTCGGGCGACCTTTAATAAAATCAGCCGCTACTTTTTTGGCAGCATCCAATCGATTGGGTTTTAAATCTTCTGCCAACATACTGGACGACACATCCAAACTCATCACAATATCAATTCCCTTGATATTTTCGGTTTGCTTACTCAAAGAAACCTGTGGACGGGCAAAAGCCACAATCATCAATGCCAATGCCAACATTTGCAAAGCAAATAAAATATGTTTTAAGAAATCACGCCAACTTTTGCGTGCTTTTTTCATGTATGAATGTGACGAAATGGTAATACGCAGGTTCTTTTTTCTCCCTTTGAAAACATACCAAACAATCAATAAAGGAATAATGATCAATAGTAGTAGAAATTCGGGATTGGCAAATGAAATATTATTCCACATGTTGACCTCCTTCTGCTTTATTTGTATTCTCTAACATCTCCAAAGCTTTTACACTGCGATTTTTCTCAATAAAATCAACGGCATTTTTAAAACTGTTTTCACATTCATGACTTAAGGGTTCTGATTTTGCAAATTTCACTAAATCAGATAACTGAAAATCTTTTTCTAACCGTAAAACCTGATCTTCGTCTGCTGTTTTATTTTTCAAATTATCAATAATTTCATCCGTAGTAGATTCTATGGCAGGAACATCAAATCGTCTTTCAATATAATGCCTAACAATATATGAAAGTTCAGAAAAATAAGCTTTAAAATGGCCTTGTTGCCACAATTTCTTCTTAGCCAACGCTTGTAAATGATTCAGAGCCTCCTCATCTTCTGGCAATGCGGGTTTTGGCTTAGGCGTAAATAATGATTTCTTGCCTTTCTTCCTACGGATGAGATACCAAACAAGTAAAGCTATAATTATAATTCCAACCATAATCAACAACCATGGCAACACTTCTTCAAATGCTATCGGCACAGATTGCAATGGTTTTATGGGTTTAATGGCTTTGGTGGTATCTACCGACATGGCAGCAAAATGTAACAACAAAGGTTGTGTTTTTACGGTATCCATCTGTTGCCCCTCAAAAACTGAAAAAGAAATGGGAGGAACCACCATATATCCGGTGTCAAATGATGTGATAATGAGTTCCTTTGACAACTTAACGGAATCATCCATAAACGTGGTATCAACCTTGGACTGTTTGATGATTTCAATATATTGGGTTAAGGTGTCTTTGGGAAAAACAAAATCCGGTTTTTGATTTTTATGAAATGTCAGATTGTAACGAATTGACGTTTGGTCGCCAATGGTTAAGCTATCAACATTTGATTTTGATTCAATATGTTGTGATGTTGCTGAAAAAACAATTCCTAACCAAAAAAGCGATAAGGTTAAAATAATCTTATATGTTTTGTTCGGTACTGACATTTTAATTTTTCTTCGTTTTTATTCCTAAGATAATGGTGTAAATTTAGTGTAAACGCATTACATTCTTCCCTCTTTTCGCTTGAACATTTTTACCAAAGGCGGCACATAATCCGCATCGGTATTGATAATAGCTTCATCTACTTTACTTTTGGCAAAAGTTACAGACAATGCATTGGATTTTTTATTCCACAAATCCTCGTATATCTTTCTATTTGAACGTATTGTCGTATCTATTTCCCGATAGGTCTCGTTTTCAGGGTCATAAAAACTCACATATCCAATATTGGGCAATTCTGTTTCCCTTTTATCGAATATCCGAATGGCTGAAATATCATGTTTTCGAGAGGCAATATTCAAATCGTTCTCAAAATCCTCATCAAAAAAGTCGGACAAAATAAATGCAGTGGTTCTCTTCTTCACCACATTGGTAAAATACCTTAACACTTCAGAAATATTGGTTTTATTGCTTTTAGGTTTAAAATCAATCAACTCCCGAATAATTCTTAAAATGTGCTTTTTCCCTTTCTTGGGCGGAATAAACAATTCCACATCATCGCTAAAGAAAATCACACCGACTTTATCATTGTTCTGAATTGCCGAAAAAGATAAAATAGCTGCAATTTCGGTAATCACATCCGCTTTAAGTGTATTTTTTGAACCAAATTTGTTGGAAGCAGACACATCAATCAACAGCATCACCGTTAGTTCACGCTCCTCCTCAAATATTTTCACAAATGGGTGGTCGTATCGTGCTGTTACATTCCAATCAATATTTCGGATGTCGTCGCCATACTGGTATTCTCGCACTTCGCTAAAAGCCATTCCCCTACCTTTGAAAGCAGAATGGTATTGTCCGGAAAAAATCTGATTGGTTAATCCACGAGATTTAATCTCAATTTTTCGTACTTTTTTTAATATGTCTTTTGTTTCAGCCACAGCTATTTTGTTTCCATGAATGGGTTAAGGAAATGATGAATCAGAATGATTCTTTTTTTAAGGCACCTCGACTTTGTTCAAGATTTCACTTACAACTTGCTCTGAAGTAATATTTTCAGCTTCCGCTTCATAAGTCAAACCAATTCTGTGTCGCAATACGTCGTGGGCTACAGCTCTGATATCTTCAGGAATAACATAGCCTCTGTGTCTGATAAAAGCATAAGCTTTTGCTGCTTTTGCTAAATTGATACTTGCTCTTGGCGAACCACCAAAACTGATATAATGTTCAAAATCTTTCAAGTTATATTCCATTGGGTATCTGGACGCAAAAACAATATCCGTAATATAATTTTCGATTTTTTCATCCAAATACACCTCTTTAACCACCTCTTGTGCCGATAATATTTGCTTGAGTTCCACTACCGGATTAACAGTTTTAAATTGATTGGAAATGTTATTACGTAGGATAAGTTTTTCTTCTTCCTTTTTTGGATATGAAATCACTACCTTTAACATAAAACGGTCAACCTGAGCTTCGGGAAGCGGATAAGTACCTTCTTGTTCAATAGGGTTTTGGGTCGCCATAACCAAGAATGGTTTGGGCAGATTAAAAGAATTTTCGCCAATGGTTACCTGATGTTCCTGCATGGCTTCGAGCAAAGCACTTTGTACTTTTGCCGGAGAACGGTTAATCTCATCAGCCAAAATAAAATTAGCAAAAACAGGACCTTTTCGAATTTCAAAATCCTCTTTTTTTCGACTGTAAATCATGGTTCCCAACAAATCTGCCGGCAATAAATCCGGTGTAAATTGTATTCGGCTAAAATCTGCATGAATGGCTTGAGAAAGTGATTTAATGGCAAGGGTCTTTGCCAATCCGGGTACACCCTCCAATAAAATATGTCCTCCGGATAGCAGACCAATCAACAAACGCTCAAGCATTTGCCTTTGCCCTACAATAACCTTATCTAATTCAACTTTTAATAAATCAACAAAAGCACTTTCGAGCTTAATTCTTTCATTTAATTCTTTGATATCTGCTTCCATGTATCTCGATAATTAGTTTTTTAATTCCTGCAAATATAACGGAGAAAGATAGCTATCTGAAAGCAACGCTGTTAAAACATGTTAATATGATTGTTAATAAATATTAACATATTTTATAGCGATTTTTTCCAAAGTCAATAGGTAAAAGAAGTAACGAAAGGTTTAGCTGTGAAATAATTTAATAATATATTTCGAAAGGAATACCACAATAATATTCAAAAAATTAAATGATATATTATAGCTAAAGAAAAAAGTATAGATACGGTAAGATTCTTCGTAAAGAAAAATAAGAATGCTCATAAAAAAGCGATTGTATGTTTTTTATCAAACACACAATCGCTTTCGACAAGAAAGTTAATTACTTTTAACTATTTTTCTTCTCGTAATGTTTCTTGTATTTATTTTTAAACTTATCAACACGTCCTGCACTATCCACTAATTTCATCTTACCGGTATAAAATGGATGTGATGAACTTGATATTTCTAATTTTACCAATGGATATTCTTTTCCATCTTCCCACTCAATGGTCTCTTTTGTTTTTATTGTTGAACGTCCTAAAAAAGCAGAACCGTCAGAAACATCTTTAAAAACCACAAATCTGTAATCCTTAGGGTGAATTTCTTTTTTCATATCTTATATAATTTCCTCTATTTATTCCAAAATTGACTGCAAAATTAGTAGTTTATATTTAATTTACAAAGAAAAACATCAATTAAAGTAAATATTTTTCAAAAAAAAGGTTATAATCCATGTTTATACTACGTAATTTCAGTCTTAAAATCATGATTAAAACAAGTTTTTTGATGTTTTCTAATTTAAAAAATTCACAAATAACTTTTTACTAATTCAACCCGCTTGCTTCAAGCAATTCTAATTTTATAAAACCTAATTTTAATTCACTCTCAACCAAAACAGGAAGTCGTTTTACATCATCTGACAACCAAATTTTCCCTAAATTTTCATCTTTAAAATATGACTTTGTATTTACAGAAGGTACAAATCCCATACACCGATAGATTTTATTTTTAGTTTTGATAAATTTATAACCAATAAATTTAATCTCAGCGTGTAAAATGTTATCATCAATAAATATGGGGATTTCATAGGTTTTCCCAATATCTAAACCATCAAAATCCAAATTCCTAACATGATAAATAGCCGAAACAACATCTGTTAAATTACCTACAATATGAGTGGTGTCATAAGAGCCAAAGGCTTTGCTTTTTTCATAATTAAATAAAACGCTATCATATTTTTGATAACTCCCCTCTTCCACATCTTTTACAAAAGCCACAGGTCTTTCCTGTGTCAAATCATAATAAGATTGAAAACGGTCATTTACCTTATAAAATAGCTTAATAAAACCTTTTGTATGTCCTTTAGCTACAATAGAAACTACATTTTCATCATTAAATTTTACTGTTTTCTTAACTGCAAGTTCTGCTTTTCCGGCAGATAATTTTCCGGTAAGCAGTGATTGAAAATAAATTCTATAGGCTAATTTCTCACCGGCTTTAAACGCACTGTGATGAATATCTCCCTGTGCATTTAATGTTAAATGAGCCATTAACACAAAGTAGAATAAAAGGGACAATGATTTTTGAATTGCTTTCATATCTAATAATATTTTAAAGAAAGAAATGCAAAAACAATTCCAAAAAAAATCAGGAACTCGTTTTTTACTTAATGATGCGTGTACCTATAGCCGGATTTTTCAATATCTTTTGTAGGTTTCCAGGTGTATTCATATCAAACACCACAATTTCCATATCATTCTCTTTACACAATGTAAATGCCGTTAAATCCATGATTTTAAGCTCTTTTTCGTATGCTTCATCAAATGTAACCGTATCATATTTTTTAGCATCAGGATTTTTTTCAGGGTCATCAGTGTATATTCCATCCACTCTTGTACCTTTTAACATGGCATCCGCTTTAATTTCCAATGCCCTTAGTGCTGAAGCCGTATCTGTGGTAAAATATGGATTTCCTGTCCCTCCGCTAATAATAATCACATTTTTATTTTCCAATGCCTCAATAGCTTTTCCACGACTCATTGCCTCAACAATAGGATCAATAGCAATTCCGCCAAAAACTTTTGTGGGTATTCCAATACTTGTTAGTGCCCCTTGTAAAGATAAAGAGTTAATGACCGTTGCCATCATTCCCATATAATCGCCCTGTACCCTATCCATACCTTTGGCAGCTCCCTGTAATCCTCGATAAATATTACCTCCGCCAATTACAATAGCAATTTCAACGCCCTGTTGATAAACATCCTTGATATCATTGGCATATTGTGCTAGTCTATTACTATCAATTCCATATTGTTGATTGCCCATTAAGGCTTCTCCGCTTAATTTTAAAAGTATTCTTTTGTAATTCATTGTATTTTATTTTTGCACAAAAGTAATAATAATACCAAATTGAAAAAATTTAAATGAATTCTTAGGTTCAATTTAATAGATACTTCGAACATTATAATTTAATTTTAAAATGACTAAAAACTTTAAAAAATAGCCTTATACAAAAATCCATAAACATTTTAGGTTATAAAAAATGAACACATCAATACATTTTTAGTTAGTTTTGCAAATTCACATAAAAAATGAACCTTTGACGTTGAAAGTAAATCAAATCATACAGCAATACGAACAGCATTCTAAGACACAAAAAATTGTATCACAATTAAAAAAGAAGTCACCTCAACATCTTTTTATCAAAAATATCAATGGCAGTGCACGTCCGTTGTTATTTTCGGCTATTTATAATCAGTTATCGACAACACATGTTATTATTTTGCAGGATAAAGAAAAAGCCGCCTATTTTCACAATGATTTACAAAACTTTTTGGAAGAAAAAGAGGTGGAAAAAACGGCTAAAAAACTGTTTTATTTTCCGGCATCTTACAAAAAATCTTATACAAAAGAAGATGTTGAAAATATCAACATCTTGCTTCGTGCCGAAGTGATGAAAAACATTTACAATGACCAAAAAAAATTGGTTATTGTAACCTATCCGGAAGCCATTGCCGAACAAGTGGTTGAAGAAACTTTTTTGAAAGACAACAGCTTAACAGTAAAAGTAGAAGATGAGTTGAGTGTGGACTTTTTAACGGATTTTCTATTGGAATTTGACTTTAAAAGGGTGGAATTTGTAACCGAACCCGGCGATTTTTCTATGCGAGGCGGGATTGTCGATCTTTTTTCTTACGATCATGACATGCCTTTTCGAATTGAGTTTTTTGGCGATGCCATAGAATCTATTCGCACCTTTAATCCTGTAGATCAACTTTCTGTAAAAACCGTTGAGCAGCTTACCATTATTCCGAATATTCAAGAACAAAGTGAACAGCAAGAACAAAAAACCACCTTTATTCGGGCAATTGGTGAAGATCTCATGCTTTGGTTTGATGATTTGTCATTAATTAAACAACAAATTGATCAAAAATTCAATGATGCGGAAGAGCAATTTAAGAAAATAACAGATGAAACCACAAAGGTTTCGCCTGATTTGATGTTTTCTACGGCGGCTATTTTTGAAAAAGAGATTAAAAATCATCATCAAATAGAGTGGGCTATTAATGATTTCGCAAAAACAAACCTTGAGATTTCGTGGAAAACACAACCACAGCCCCCTTTTAAAAAGAATTTTTCGTTACTGAAAGATTATTTGATTGACCAAAAAATAACCGGAAAAGACAATTTTATTTTTTCAAATAGTCAAAAACAGCTGCAACGTTTACAAACCATTTTTCATGATTTGGAAACCGGTAATGAACATCAATTGGAAAGTAATACGCTGTTTACGGGAGTAGGTGTAGCCATCTACGAAGGCTTTATTGATGAAGAATTGAACATTACTTGCTTTACGGATCATCAAATTTTTGAACGTTTTCATCGTTTTCGACTTAAAAAAGGCTACAACGATAAGGAAGCCCTGACTTTAAAAGAGTTTTTTAACCTGCAACCGGGCGATTTTGTTACACATATCGACTATGGAATAGGACGTTTTGACGGTTTGGAAATCCTTGAAAACAATGGCAGAAAGCAGGAAAGTATTCGTTTGGTTTATGCCAATGGGGATTTGTTGTATGTCAATATCAATTCATTGCATCGCATTGCAAAATACACAGGAAAAGAGGGTGTTAAACCTACCTTACACCGCTTGGGTTCTAACACATGGAACAATCTGAAAAAGAAAACCAAGAAAAAGGTTAAGGATATTGCCAAAGATTTGATTAAATTGTATGCCGAACGCAAAGTCAAGAAAGGGTTTGCTTATGCAGCAGACACTTACTTGCAAGATGAATTGGAATCGTCCTTTATTTATGAAGACACACCCGACCAAAGCAAAGCAACCATAGATACAAAAGCAGATATGGAAAAGCCTTTTCCTATGGATAGGCTCATTTGTGGAGATGTAGGATTCGGGAAGACCGAAATTGCTATTCGTGCAGCTTTTAAGGCAGTGTCGGACAACAAACAAGTGGCAGTATTGGTGCCTACCACCATATTGGCATTACAACATTATCGCACTTTTTCGGAACGCTTATCAGATTTCCCTTGTGAAATTGCCTATATCAACCGATTTAAAACGACAAAACAAATTAAGGAAACCTTAAAAAAATTAGCAGAAGGAAAAATTGACATATTAATAGGCACCCATCGATTGGTAAGCAAAGATGTGAAATTTAAAGATTTAGGATTGCTAATTATTGATGAAGAACAAAAATTTGGCGTAGCTACCAAAGAAAAAATCCGACAATTTAAAAGCAATGTGGATACCCTAACCCTCACAGCAACACCTATACCGAGAACGCTGCAATTTTCGTTAATGGGTGCAAGGGATTTATCCATTATCAACACGCCTCCACCCAACCGACATCCTGTAAAAACAACTGTTATTCCATTTAGTGAAGAAGCCATCCGCGATGCCATACAAGCGGAAATTTCTCGTGGTGGACAAGTCTATTTTGTTCATAATCGGGTGAAAAACATTGAAGAAGTATCTCATTTGATAAAAAAAGCATTACCAACCATTCGTATAGCTGTGGGGCATGGACAAATGGAAGGTAAACAGATTGAAAAAATCATGTTGGATTTTATTGAAGGGGAATATGATGTGTTGCTTTCAACAACGATTATTGAGTCGGGCTTAGATATTTCAAATGCCAACACCATTATCATTAATGAAGCCCATAATTTTGGATTAAGCGACCTGCATCAGTTGCGTGGTCGAGTGGGCAGGTCTAACAAAAAAGCTTTCTGTTATTTGATAACGCCACCACTGGCAACACTAACAAATGTGGCTCAAAAAAGATTGCGGGCATTGGAGCAATTCAATGAGTTAGGTAGCGGATTTAATATTGCCATGCGAGATTTGGATATTCGCGGTGCCGGAAATATATTGGGTGCAGAGCAAAGTGGTTTTATTACAGATATTGGCTACGAAATCTATCAAAAAATATTAAATGAAGCCCTTACGGAATTAAAAACGGAAGAGTTTTCAGATTTATATGAAGATAATGCAGATTCAAAAGCCATTGATTGTCAAATAGAAACAGATTTTGAATTGCGATTCCCAACGGAATATATCAGCAATACTACCGAGCGTTTGTCATTATACAAAGAGTTGGATGGTTTGAAAACCGAAACGGAATTAAAAGATTTTGAAAATCGTTTGAAAGACCGTTTTGGGAATTTACCACAATCGGCACTACATTTAATTGACGGTATTCGCTTACGTTCTTATGCCGGAAAGTTAGGATTTTCGAGAATTGTCATCAAATCCGAAAAAATGGTGTGTCATTTCTTAGAAAAAGGCAATTCAAATTACTTTGATTCCAAATCTTTCAAGTCAATTATGGAGTATGTGAAAATCAACTCACATATCAGTCAAATTAAACCCAAACACAATACTTATATTTTAGTGTTTAGTCCGATAAAAAACATGAATGAAGCAACAGCGATTTTTAAAGAAATCTATGAAATGTAATTTAAGCTTACACAAAAACTCTCAGAGATTAAAAAAACTCTGAGAGTTAATTATTTTAATACTTCGCTAGAAACTCATAATACACTGATATTTAATGTTTTAAAATTTACGTGTTTCTAAAGTTAAGTTATTCATAATCAAATCGTTAATTCTTAATTTTTCATTCTTAATTCTTCATTTAGCGAAGCATTGTTATTTACAATTAATTGGGCTTAATGGACATTTTTAATGGCAAAAAAGGCGAGAGACCTTATCAATACTACCTTTGAGACAAATGAAAGGTTATGAATAAAAAAAATGCTTTTACTAGATTAAATAACGAACAAATTTGGATAGAATACACAGAGTACAAGCAAACTTATAAGCAGTTAGCTGAAAAATATAACTGTTCAATAAAAACAATCCAAAGACGAATAGATGCATATAAAGTTAACTTAACATCGCAAGCTAAACCAAGGAATGTTGTTGTTCTAATGGATACAACTTACTGGGGCAAGAACTTTGGAGTAATGCTCTTTAAAGATGCTTTAAGTAAAGAGAATCTTCTAAAATATTATGTCAAAACAGAAACAAATACTCTTTACATTCAAGGTATTAAGACCTTACAAGATAGAGGATTTGAAATTTTAGGAATTGTTTGTGATGGTAGGAAAGGACTGATAAAAAGCTTTAATGACATACCTGTTCAAATGTGTCAGTTCCATCAAGCAGCAATCATTAGACGATATTTGACAAAGAAACCTAAATTAAAAGCTTCGCAAGAACTGATGAGTATTGTTGAATTAATGAAAAAAACAG
>PDWJ01002862.1_pt1 | contig 18364 bp, 21 predicted proteins | sample 1430881 | NCBI WGS metagenome assembly PDWJ01 (sample SAMN01162460, study PRJNA174530) | Oral metagenome, whole genome shotgun sequencing project. | biome: Marine environment; feature: Marine mammal; material: Swab sample of the gingival sulcus; isolation source: swab sample of gingival sulcus...
TTATCAGCAGTTTTACGCAAAGTAGAACTTACAAGCACACCTGAAAAAAACAAAACCGGTGTGGCGCCTGTACAAACCAGGAGTCACATCGGTTTTTTTTTATGCTCGGATACGGATTATTTTTCATGAGGACAAAATTTCTTTACTTTGAATCTCTTATTATTTTATTATTATTGGTTATGGTCACACATGGGTTGGCTGTGGTGAACAGCGCACCGGCATTGCCCGGACCACACTGGTGATAATAGTAAAATAACGCTGGCGATTAGTTATATATAGTTACATGAATTGAAAATGGAGGCGGAATGGAGCTTAAAATTACCCGGGTATCGAAACCAGGCACCCGGCCCAAGGATGAAGACCTGGGATTTGGTTCGGTGTTTACCGATCATATGTTTGTGATGGATTATGAAAAAGATAAGGGATGGTTCAATGCCCGCATTGAACCCTACAGCGATTTTGCCATGTCGCCGGCAAGCATGGTGCTGCATTACGGACAAGCTGTATTTGAGGGTCTCAAAGCCTATAAAACCAAAGAGGGAAAAATCCAACTCTACAGGGCCCGTGATAATTTTGCCCGTATGAACCGTTCCTGCCAGGGCCTTTGCATTCCTGAAATTGATGTGGATTTTGTCATGGATGCGCTGAAAGAGCTGCTCAAGGTTGAAGCAGCCTGGATTCCCGAAACCATGGGTACCTCTTTATACATCCGGCCCACCATAGTGGCCACAGATCCGTTCCTTGGTGTCAGGGCATCCGATACATACAAGTTTTTTATTATTCTCTCCCCTGTGGGATCATATTATGCCCAGGGTCTGCAGCCTGTGAAAATCTGGGTATGTGAGGACCATGTCAGGGCCGTGCGCGGCGGTGTCGGCGAGTTCAAAACTGCAGGGAACTATGCTGCCAGCCTGCTGGCCGGGGAAAAGGCCAAAGAAGAAGGATATAATCAGGTACTGTGGCTGGATGGTATAGAACTCAAATACATTGAAGAAGTAGGGGCCATGAATATTTTCTTTCTCATCAATGACGAACTGGTTACACCGATGCTCAACGGCAGTATCCTGCCTGGTATTACCCGGTTTTCCATCATTGATCTGGCCCAAAAATGGGATATGAAGGTCAACGAACGCAGGATCAGTATGGATGAGGTCATTGCCGCTTATGACGACGGCAGCCTGCAGCGACCCTGGTGAAACATGCATGAAATTTTATAATACCTTGACCGCCATTCAGTACGGAAACACTGAAGATACCGAAGGCTGGATTGAAGTTGTAGCCTAAGGGGATAGGCGATGGGTGCTGAACCAGCGCTCAGTCAAATATGATGTCATAAAAAAAATCGGAAGCGGAGAACAGCGTCCTTCGGTGGGAACGTTGCTCCAGCTCTCCCGCACCCTTCAACTGGATTCAGACCCTTTGCTTACGAAGCCAAATGATTCTCCAGATACCAGGGCTGATGCCTATACCAAGCGCACATGCGTATACGCCCTTAGGCCCATGATCAGAATTAAATCTGCCACAGATACGCCGGATTTTAAGTCGCCATCAAGGCACGCCAAAGGACGCATATTGGGTATATGCGTCTTTTGGCGTAACGCCGAGGGCGGCTTAAAAGACAAGTAGATGGGCGATTTTATTTTGATCATGGGCCTTATGTTCCGGTGCTGAAAACAACCATTTAAAGGCATTCCGTATCGTAGTAGAAGCCGGAGAAAGCCATGAAGGGGTTGGGTTTCAACACGAGGATGAGGAGTTTGCCTATGTGGTGAGCGGGGCCGTTGAAATCCAGGTGGGGCATCATGAAGACAAAATGGAGCTCAGGGCATCGGACACCACGGACCTGATTTTTGAAGATTGCCGGGTACCGGTTGCCAAATCTTCTGCAAGGAAGGCGATGGGTTTAAAATCGTCATGTCCGGCCTGGACAGCGGCAGGATTGGTATTGCAGCTCAATCCCTTGGGGTGGCCCAGGCCGCATTGATGCATCAGTCAAGTATACCCGGAAACGCAAGTGGTTCGGGGTGGCCATCACCAAACACCAAGCCATTCGCTTTCAGATTGCGGATATGGCCACAAAGATCGGGGCGACCCGTCAGTTGATTCTTTCTGGGATTTCCATGAACGACCGGGGGCAAATTCACCCGGGAAGCTTCCATAGCCAACTTATTTGTCTCTGAAATGGTGCAGGAGATCACGGCCTGGGCCATCCAGATCCACGGAGGATAAGGGTTTATAACAAAGATTACCCAGTGGAACGGTTCTACGGAAACGACCGGGTATTTACCATCTACGAAATCACCAGCAAGATCCAGGGTATTGTCATTTCAAATGCAGTACTCAAGGATAAAAGAAAATTATCATTGAAGCTGCGACTCAACAGGTCGAAAACCCCTCATAGCCTTGATTGTATTGGAGCCGGCGAGCGGATTCGAACCGCTGACTTTCTCATTACGAGTGAGATACTCTACCAACTGAGTTACGCCGGCCTTTGACAACGATCCCTATATATCAGGGCTTTTTGTGATTTTCAATCAAAAAAATATCCTGCAAAATAGCACAAAACAGTCTATGTTTCCTGCTTATGCGGGAAAGTCTCATCCCTAACCCACACATAATTTTAAGCCCCAGCCGATCCGGACAGCTGCAAACGTTTTTTACCAACTCCATTTTGTTTATAAAAAGATGCATGGCTCGTTATCGTGAATAATCAGCACAATAATGAATAATTTCCATATGGGTATCGGCAATCATGGCAAGCCCGAGTTTGTCAGCCATGTTAAACACCTTGTCTATTTTGGAATTAATTGTTCTTACATCCTTACCCACCAGTGCAAATCCGATTTCAGCCCAGTCATGGCTGTCATTAAGGCTGGTTTCTGCCACGCTGATGTTAAACCGGTTTTGCAGTTTTGATATCATTGATTTAACAATGGAACGTTTGGCTTTCAGAGAATGAACCTCAAAAAGCCTGAGTTTGATTTGTCCTGTTCCAACGACCATGTTTAACATGCTCCAAATTTGGATGGAAACCGGAGGCCGGAGGGCTACGGCCTGTCTAAGAGCCTGTTTGATAATTAGGGGATCGAAGCGAAATCTCATGAAAATGAGAACCAATTTTCTGTTAATAGGCGGACTATTGACATAAAATTTGGGGGAATTGGAGCCATTTTTATGGGATTGCAGCCGATTCATCAATTATCAAACAGGCTCTATAACATCCTCTTGCGGTTTCCGACCTCCCAATTTTGAGAGATGAACGCTCAGCGTTGCGGGGTAAGCCGCTAGGTGTAATCGTAAAACCCCTTGCCGCTCTTACGTCCCAGCCAACCTGCTTCCACATATTTTCTCAGCAGCGGGCAGGGTCTGTATTTAGAGTCCTTGAATCCATCATACAGGGTTTCCATGATGTAAAGGCAGGTATCCAGACCAATGAGATCGGCCAGGGTCAGGGGCCCCATAGGATGGGCCATACCAAGCTTCATGACCGTATCAATGTCTTCTTTGCTTCCAACGCTCTGGTAAAGACAAAATACCGCTTCATTGATCATGGGCATCAAAATCCTGTTAGAAATGAACCCGGGAAAATCATTGGCTTCAGCCGGGGTCTTGCCGAATTTTTTGGACAGCTCCCAAGTCAGTTTAAAGGTCTGTTCGGAAGTGGCAATGCCTTTGATCACTTCCACAAGTTTCATCATAGGTACTGGATTCATAAAGTGCATGCCGATAACCTTATCCGGGCGGGAGGTCTGGGCTGCGATACTGCCGATGGGAATGGATGAGGTGTTGGAGGCCAGAATCACCTGTTCAGGACAGATGTCATCCAGATCCTTGAAAATTTGAAATTTCAAATCCTCACGCTCCACGGCCGCTTCCACCACAAAGTCAGCTTTGGCCATATCCTTTAAATCCGTGGTGGTGGTAATCCTGGCAAGGGTAGCATCCTTGTCGGCCCGGGTTAATTTTTCCTTCCTTAATAAGCGGTCCAGGGAGCCTGTAATTGTGGCAAGGCCTTTTTCACAAAACGCTTCTTTAATATCACTCATGATCACATTCAATCCTGCAGCAGCAGCCACCTGGGCAATGCCGCTGCCCATTTGACCGGAACCAACAACACCAAAACTTTTAACTTCCATTTTACTGTTCTCCTATACCTTATACATTCAACTTGAAAGAAATTGACCCGGCACGCCATTGCGCTTCCGGGTTTACAGATCATCTTGCCTGTTCAAAAAGAACGGTCTAACGGTTGACGACCATTGCTACAGCCTCTCCGCCGCCTAAACATAGCGAAGCAAGACCGGTTCTTACATCTTTTTTGGCCATTTCATACAATAAGGTGGTCAGAATCCGGGCACCGGAGGCACCAATAGGATGACCCAGCGCCACAGAGCCACCATTTACGTTTACTTTTTCCGAATCCAGTTCCAGGACTTTGCTGATACCGGTGGAAGTGCCGGCAAAGGCTTCATTGATCTCGAACAGATCCACATCATCAATACCGATACCCTGTTTCTTTAATACCCTGGGAATAGCGTAAATGGGTGCCATGAGCACATATTTCATATCAATGCCATAGGAGGCCTGGGCACCGATTTCGGCCATGACAGTGCATCCCAGTTCCTTTGCTTTTGATTCGCTCATCACCACCACAGCGCTTGCACCATCTGAGATGATGGACGCATTGCCTGCCGTACCCACACCATCTTTTTTAAACGCGGGTTTCATTTTGGATAAAACTTCAAAGCTTGTCTCCTTGGGGCATTCGTCCGTATCAAAAATTTTTGGGCCCCCTTTTCGCTGGGGGACTGAAACGGGCATAATCTCATCCGTAAACCGCCCTTGGGCCACAGCCTTACATGCTCTCTCAAAGGACTGGGCAGCAAACCGATCCTGGTCCTCACGGGTCACGTCCCAGCGCTCGGAGCAAAGCTCATTGGACATGCCCATGTGAAAATCATTGACAACATCCCACAGCCCGTCATGGACCATATGGTCTTCAATGCGACCCGGCCCCATGCGATGCCCCCATCTGGCCTTGTCCATGTAATAGGGCGCCATACTCATGGTCTCCATGCCGCCGGCCACCACAACATCAGCATCGCCGCACTGGATGGCCTGAGCCGCCAGCATAACGGCTTTAAGGGAGGAACCGCACACCTTGTTTACGGTAATGGCTTCCACTTCCCAGGGAAGCCCCGACTTCACCACAGCCTGTTTTGCGGGATTCTGGCCATACCCGCAGGGCAGAACCATGCCCATGATGCATTCATCCACCACGTCATCTTCAATATCAGCACGCCGGACCGCTTCCCTGATTACAAGCCCCCCAAGTGTGGTGGCGCCCATGCTGCTTAATGAGCCGCCAAAACTGCCCAGAGGAGTTCGGGTTGCACTGACGATAAGTGCTTTATTCATCCTGCTCTCCTTGATTTTTTACTCTTTTTTTATTTGTTTTTCTCAAATAGTGCCTGAGCTAAAATTTTGTCTGGACGAACGACCATGGGACTAAATTCTGCAACGCCGCAGGTGGGCGGCTTTGGGTTCAAACACTAAATACAAATGTCAGGACTCAGACGCAATACCGGTACCGGACTATGACGGAAAATTTTTTCAATGGTGCTGCCCAAAACAAATTTAACCGATCGACTGTGCCCCAAAGGTCCTAAAATCAGTGCATCTGCTCTGAGATCTTTTGCAGCATAAAGTATCTGTTCACAAGGATCTCCCGAGTCAATGGTGATATCAATTCCTGCCATATCTTTGATGCCTGCGGCTTTTATCTGATCCTCAAGCCGGGCCCTTCGCCGCTGTTTGGCCTTGGGTAAAAATTTCTCTTCGGAAAAGGTGTTTTCGGGGATGTAATGGGATTTAATCCAGGCCAGCTCCTTGGTGCCGATGCAATGAACCACATGAAGCTTTGCGCCTGTTATTTGTGCCATCCATCCCGCCCGTGCCAGAATGTGCTCGGTCCAAGGAGAAAAGTCCACAGCAGCCATTATGTTCCGGAGTTCTCCGGTTTCGGGCAATTCGCGGCCTGAGTACATCCGCTTAAAAATGTGTTTATCCCTGACACTGAACAATGCTTTTCTGCAATGGCGGAATACAAATTCTGCGGCACTGCCGAACATGAAGCTGGACAGATTGGAACGTCCTTTATTGGCCATGACCACAAGGTCAGGATCGACCTCATCAATCATGCCAAGGATCTCTTCGGCAGGATATCCCATTTTGATACGGATATCGGTTTTGCCGTCGAATTCAGGGTAACGTGTGTGGATCAGCTCCCTGATCTGGGCAGTCCTGTTTTTTTTAAGTTCTTCCAGGTATTCCTTGGTGTCTTCCCTGCAGGGGTACATCATTCCGGCCATATATACCGGATTAACCTCCCGCAAAGGGACAATAGAACAAATGGTGATCTTGAGATCTGCCTGTCCGGCCAGTCCCAGGGCATAGCCCAGGGTCATGGGCGAGTAATCGGACAGGTCAATACAGGCCAGAATATGCTTGAACCGGTTCATTGTCTGCTCCTGAATTTATCGGAAAATACGCATTTTCTTTTGCCCATGATCAGAACGGGTCTGCCACTTAATAATTTATAATGTGTTTAACAGCCGTTAAGGTAAAAAAATGATTCTAAATTCATGGACAAGTTTTTTAAAGATTGTAACATCTTCATCTGTGGTTGTATAGGCAATGGAATGGATTTTTTAGGTGACAGATTGTTACGGGTTTGTAACAGCCTGTAGCGTGTTATTTTTTCCGGATTTTTACCGAATTGGCATGGGCATCCAGGCCTTCGGTCCGGGCCAGGGTGATCACATCATCTGCCTCCTTTTCAAAGGCGGCTTTGGAATAATGGATCAGGCTGGTTTTCTTGGTAAAATGGGATACGCTCAAGGCCGATGAAAACCGGGCCGTACCTGCTGTGGGCAATACATGGTTGGGGCCTGCAATATAGTCGCCCATGGGTTCGGGGGTGTGCGGTCCAAGGAACAGGGCCCCTGCATTTTGAATCCTGCCAATATAATCAAAAGGTGATTCAACAATGATTTCAAGATGTTCGGGCGCCAGGCGGTTGGACAAGTCAATGGCCGTATCAATATCCGGTACCACCAAAATCGCGCCAAAATCATTGATAGCCGCTCCGGCAATCTCCTTGCGGGACAATGTATGAAGCTGGGTTTCAATCGCAGCAGAAACCTTTTGCGCCAGATCTTTGGAATCCGTTACCAGCACAGCCGATGCCAGCACATCATGCTCTGCCTGGGAAAGCAGGTCTGCGGCAATGCATTCCGGGTCTGCGGTTTTATCTGCGATGATCAGAATTTCGCTAGGCCCTGCAATCATATCAATACCAACGGTTCCGGAAACAATTTTTTTGGCAAGGGTGACATAAATATTTCCCGGCCCCACAATCACATCCACCTTGGGCACCTGGGCAGTTCCGTAAGCCAGTGCCCCAATGGCCCAGGCAGAACCGGCCTTGAAAACCGAATCAATGCCCACGGCCCGGGCTGCCGCAAGAAGATGGGGATTGATTTTTCCGTCAGCCATGGGAGGGGTCATCAAAGAGATTGATTTTACGCCTGCCACTTTGGCCGGAATTGCGCCCATGAGCACAGACGACACCAAAGGCGTCTTGCCACCCTGGGCCCCGGGGGCATAGATACCTGCTGCTGCCACGGGCCGGACCATTTGACCCACCATCACCCCGTTTCTAGGGGTGTCCATCCATGAATTTTCCCGCTGACGGCTGTGAAACGCCCTGAGCTGTTCAACGGCCCGGTCAAGGGTTTTCAAAAACTGCGGGGATACCTGGGCCAGGGCCTGTTCAAACTCCTGTGCCGTTACTTTAAACGTATCCAGGGTAACAACCGGGGAGTCAAACCTGTTGGTATATTCGATGAGCGCCTCATCACCTCTTTTTTTAACATCATCCAGAAATGCCTGGACATTGTCCTGATCTTTCCTGGAAAACCCCAGGCCTCTTTCTATGGTATCCTGGACCCTTTTTTCCGCTTCCGGTGAAGGGTAATTAAATATTTTCATGACCTATCTCTTTATTTTTATTCATTTCATCTAAACACGGGTTTGGGTTCAGAGGGCTTGGTCATAACATCGACCACAAACTTAGGCTGAGTTGACCAAAGAGAAACCCAACCTATGGGAAATTCGTATGGTCTAAGAGCTTGTTTGGTAATTAGGGGATCGAAGCGAAATCTCATGAAAATGAGAACCAATTTTTACAAATTTTCTGTTAATCCGGACTATTAGCATAAAATTTGGGAGAATTGGAGCCATTTTCATGAGATTGCAGCCGATTCATCAATTACCAAACAAGCTCTAAAATATGACCAAGGTCATTCAAACTTATATATCAATTTTTAACACAGAAAACCAATGTCAAATCCACTGAGGTTGGCCAGTTAAATAATCCAAAGTTTTTCTTGACATATCCCACACTTTGATCTATATTTTGATCAAATGATCATAATAAGAAAAAATAATGTCAAGACCTAAGCGACCCAGATGTATTGCATCCGAACCGGCCATTAAAGGGTTCAAACCCAGAGGAACAGAGGAGACCGGAGAAGTCATCCTTTCCCTGGAAGAATTTGAAGTCCTCAGGCTCATAGATTATAAAGGTATGGATCAATCCGGAGCCGCCCAGGTTATGGATGTTTCCCGGCAGACCGTAGGACGGGTTTTAAAAACTGCCCGCTATAAAATCGCCGACTCTTTGGTTACAGCCAAGCGGCTCACACTCCAGGGGGGGTGCTATGAAATGCGAGGCCGGGGAAAGGGCAGAGGGTGGCGGCGTAAGTTCAGAAAACCCTAGGGAAGTTAATACAAAACGGAGGTCAACACCATGAACAGCGAACACATTCTTTCCGAAAGCCTTGAAGACTATCTTGAAGCCATACTGGAACTTCAGACCATGAATACGGTTGCCCGGTCAAAAGATATTGCCGCAAGATTGAATATTAAATGCGGATCTGTTACCGGGACACTTAAAAAACTGGCTGACCGAAAGCTGATCAATTACGAACCTTACGGCTATATCACCCTGACCGACAAAGGGGATAAAATCGCAAAAGAGGTTACAACGCGACATAATGTGTTCAAGCATTTTTTGTTTAAACATGTGCAACTTGATGAAGATACCGCTGAACAAACCGCATGCCGTATGGAACATGCCATGAATCATAAAAATTTTATGAAATTCAAGGCGTTTGTGACAAAACTGGATGCCTGATAGTTAACCATTACCCTTTAACAACGCCCGAGAGGCACATTTATGTAAGGGCCTGATCAGGTTCAATTCAGATTCAATCATCTCTTTGATATTTTACCGGCTTGGGGGGCTTCCCCGAGGTTTTGTATTCGTTTTATTATTCCTTTTCTGTGAACCCAGGTATTGGTGTTAAATCAAATTCACAGTGTTTGCCAAAGATTAGAATTGATGCCTTTCAAAATGAGATCAGACATATTGCCAGAAAAAAAATTATGCCAGGTATGGGTTGCAGTCCTGTTTTTTATATTCATTCTTTCCGCTGCAGCCAGGACTGCCGGGCCGGTGGTGCACATCATTCCCGTTTCCGGAATGGTTGAGCCGGGTATGGCCGCATACCTCAAACGGGTGGTATCCGATCTTGAAAAGGATGAGGCCGCCATTTTGGTTTTTGCCATGGACACATTCGGAGGACGGGTGGATGCAGCCTTTGATATTGTTCAGACCATCAGTACCGTACCCAAGGAAAGAACCATTGCCTATGTGGAGAAAAGAGCCATTTCCGCAGGTGCGCTCATCGCACTTTCCGCCGGCACCCTGATCATGAGGGAAAACACCCTTATCGGAGACTGTGCGCCCATTGTACAGACCAGTGAAGGACACAAGGAAGCCGGTGAAAAAACCCAGACCGTCCTCAGAGCACAATTTCGCACCCTTGCCAAACGGAACAACTATCCCCAGGTTCTGGCCGAATCCATGGTATCCAAATCCATGGAGGTCTATAAAGTAACCTGGGAAAATCGTTCTGAATATATGGATAAAACGTCCTGGCAGGAGCTTTCCGAAGAAGAGAAGGCAAAGGTCACCCGTAAAACCACCATTGTCAGCAAAGGTGAGCTTTTGACCATGGATGACAAAGAAGCTGCCGATCTTGGGTTTTCCCGGCAAAGCGTTACCACCCTTGACCAGGCCCTTGAAGTCATGGGGTATGGGTCATCTCAGAAAATAGAGGTGTCGGAAAACTGGTCGGAAAATTTTGTCCGATGGCTCCAGCCCTTCCTGCCGATTCTCATGATTTTAGGCATTGGTGCCGTGTATACGGAGATTAAGGCCCCGGGATTCGGCATCCCCGGCATTGTGGGTATTATTTGCCTGGGATTTGTGTTTTTCAACCAGTATCTGGTGGGACTTGCCGATTATACGGAAATCCTGGTATTCATCATCGGTTTTCTGCTTCTGGGCATGGAAATGTTTGTCCTGCCGGGATTCGGTATCGCCGGTGTCAGCGCCATCATTGTTCTGGCCGCAGGCCTTGTACTCTCTTTTCAGAATTTTGTGCTGCCCGACCCAAACCTGCCCTGGCAGGGCGATCTCATGATGAAAAATTTGGGACTGGTCATGGGCAGCGCCCTTGGCGCGCTGCTGGTGTCAATGTCTGTGGTGCGTTTTGTTTTGCCCAAACTGTCAAAAATAGTTCAGGGACCGTATCTGGATGCCACACTCCGGGATTCCCGTGCCGAACCCACCGAGGCGCTAGGTATATCTGACGGTGATGAAGGTATTTCTTTGACAACGTTACGGCCTTCGGGCAAGGTGCGCATCAGGGACAGAAAAGTTGATGCCGTTACCCAAGGCGATTTTATCGGTCCCGGCACACCGGTCCGGGTGGTCCAGGTCACCGCAGGCCATGTCATTGTTGAAACCATGGTGGAAAAGAGCGAAAAATGAGTGCCTGGATTCTGCCTTTACTTCTCCAGATCATCGCCCTGTTGATTGTTGTTGCCGAGGTGTTTCTGCCATCCATGGGGCTTTTATCCATAACAGCTATAGGGCTTGGGGGGTACTCTCTTTTTCTTGTGTTCAACACCTTTCCCATTTCAGTCTTTTATGCGGTCCTTGGGGCAGATTTAATTGTACTTCCTGTGGTGCTTATTCTGGGATTTAAATTACTTGAAATTTCTCCCTTGTCTCTTAAAACAAAACTGCCGGCATCCCAGGGTGTGGTTGCCCAGTCCCCGGATCTTAAAAACTACCTGGACGGCACCGGGCACAGCATCACACCCCTTCGTCCGTCTGGAACAGCTATGATTAACGGTGTCCGCCTGGATGTGGTCACGGATGGCGAATTTATCGAGGCAGATGCGCCGTTAACGGTCTGTAAGGTGACGGGTAATCAGGTGGTCGTCTGCCGCGAAGAAAACATATAATTTTAAACAAAGGGGTTTATTATGCAAATTATGTCTATTCTTATGATCATTGCAGGCATCATTGGCCTGGTGATTATTTACTTTGCATTTTCTTACATTGGGTTGTGGGTTCAGGCCCTGGTGTCTGGTGCCCGGGTGGGGCTGTTCAACATTATTTTCATGCGGTTCAGGAAAGTGCCGCCCAAACTGATTGTGGAATCCAAAATCATGGCTGTGAAGGCCGGGATCGATATTGCCACGGATAACCTGGAGTCCCATTTTCTTGCCGGCGGCAATGTCTCCCGGGTGATCCAGGCACTGATTGCCGCAGACAAGGCCAATATTGAACTGTCCTTTAACCGTACTGCCGCCATTGACCTTGCCGGCCGGGATGTGCTGGAAGCGGTACAGATGTCGGTGAATCCTAAAGTGATTGAAACACCCATTGTGGCGGCCATGGCCAAAGACGGTATCCAGCTCAAGGCCATTTCCAGGGTCACGGTGCGAGCCAATATTGACCGCCTGGTGGGCGGGGCCGGCGAAGAAACCATTCTGGCCCGTGTGGGCGAAGGGATTGTCACAACCATTGGTTCCGCCGTCACCCATAAACAGGTGCTGGAAAACCCGGACACCATATCCAAAACCGTTTTAAGCAAGGGGCTGGATGCAGGTACTGCCTATGAAATCCTCTCCATTGATATTGCGGACGTGGATGTGGGCAAAAATATCGGTGCTGAACTTGAAACCGACCGGGCCGAGGCAGACAAGAAGATCGCCCAGGCCAAGGCCGAGGAAAAACGGGCCATGGCCTTTGCCCAGGAACAGGAGATGAAGGCCCGGGTTCAGGAAATGAAGGCAAAGGTGGTGGAGGCCGAAGCCCAGGTGCCCCTGGCCATGGCCGAGGCGTTCAGAAGCGGCAACCTTGGTATTATGGATTATTATAAAATGCAGAATATCAGCGCCGATACCCGGATGAGGGACACCATTGCGTCTCCGGATCAGCCTGATGAACCTTTGAAATAAACAGCATGGGCACACAAGCTTTTCCATGGAAGGCTTGTGTGCCCACAACAAAACAGGATAACCGTATGGACTTTGGCGATATTATCAGTTTCATTTTATTTCTGATTTTTATTGCGGCTCCTTTTTTGAATAGAAAAAAGGCAAAAAATACGCAAACGTCAGACAAACCAAAGCAGAGCGTATTTTCCGTTCTGGGAAAAATGCGTCAGTCCCTTAAAGAGGCGGCCCGGGAAATGGAAACCCAGGCAGAGCAGGCCCGGAAAAAAGAGGCTTCCGGGCAGAACAAACACCCCCGGGAACTGCATGAAAGCCCCTTTGGCCAGGCCGGGCAAGACGCTGCAGCTCAAACCTTCTGGGATCAAATTGATGACAGGGAAGATGTGGATTTTTATTCCGGTGGCCCGGAAGCCCAAGTCCTTGAGCCCATTGAGCCTGTGCATGAAAAATCGCTTTTGGCGTCCCCAAAAAAAGAACCCCGCAAAAAATCTGCCAAAATACCGAAAACAAGGCTTTCAAAACCGGTACCCCGAACCTCTTTCGGACATGATACCATGCAGCCAAGTTACCCGGTATCTTGTCCAAAACGGTTTTTGGCCCGGAGTCTTCAAAAGGCCGTTATCTGGTCGGAGATCCTTGGAAAACCGGTTGCGTTAAGGGATTAAAATGGCATTGTAACACCCTGGTATACTATTGGTTTGATGTCCTGCTGCCCAATCCACACCTCAAACATCTCTTTCGGCAGGTCCGGGCAGACCTCCGGCAGATCCGTATCCACCATGACCAGTGATTCAAACCGGGGTCTTTTCTCTTTTTCTTGGGACTCCCCCATTGCCCGGTCAATGGTATCAAGGACTGCAAGGGTCGCATTAACCGCCTTCCGGACCAGGGTCGGAAGTTCTGTGTTATAAAAATCCCCGGAACAGGGATGCCGGTATTTAAGCTGGCCTGAAAAAAACGGCAAGGCACAGGGTTTGCTGAAAGGATAAATCAATCCAGCAGTAGGATCAGCTACGGGATGTGAGGTGCCGGCCATTTTGATCGTCACCTTGCGTATGACAGAAGCGCCAAACAAGGCATGGGATATTGAGTGCCATTGCAGGGTGCGTTTCAAAAGGGACGTTTGGGGGCATTGAGGCCAAAACAGGCTGGCCATAAGCGTATAAAGCGTTGGCCTTGAAACCTTTGTCTGCCTGATAATTTTATGCAGCCGGGTTTTTCCGCGGAACAGATATTGAAAATGAACATCCATGGCAGTTTCAAAATATCGGTGCCTGGCGGTGGCCCCGTGGTGAAGTCCGCTCATGCCTGTATAATAGTAAACCAATGGGTGAAAAATTGTGTCTGACATGATGTGGCATACGGCGCCGGCGGCAAGTGCCAGTGCCGGGGGCGTTGTCCGGTGGTCGTTCAGAAATCTCAGCACCGGCGCAAGGGCTTCTTTGCCTGGGCGATGAAACAAGCCGGCCAGGGCCTGTATCTGTTTTTTCCGGGGGCCTGCCAGGTAATAGAAGGGTGAATCAGGGCACACCGCGCCCAGAAGAAACAGGGCCGGAAATGTTTGAACCGGTTGAAAAAACTGTGAGGATCCGGGCAGATCCCGGATCACATGTTCCGCCAGCGTCAAATGTGTAATCTCTTTTGGCATTTTTATCCTTGTTTCTGGTATTCATATTTGGTTGGTGATATAGAAAGCCAAATAATATCACAGTCAATATGGATAGCATATGTCTCCAAAAAAATTTTGCTGGTGGAAGCTCACCCCATTTTCAGGCTGGGTTTGGATGTTGCGCAAGCCATTGATGAAATAAACCATATAAAACCTGACCTGATCATTACGAATCTTTCCTTAAAACAGTCTGACGGCCTTGTCTGGTCAAATATGTGAAACAGCATCACTGCCATATTCTGTCCATGCATGATGAATACCTTTATGCGCCTAGGCCCTTGTCTGCCGGTGCCCATGGTCAGAATAAAATCGCCCATCTGCTTGTCTTTTAAGCCGTCCTTTGGCGTGCCTTGATGGCGACTTAAAATCCGGCGCAGCTGTGGCAGATTTAATTCTGACCATGGGCCTTACCGTTTTTTCCGGCGGCCTTTTTTCTTTTCCCACGCTTCGTTTGCCAGGATCATTTCTCTGATATCTTTTGATGTTTCCGTTACTTCTACCATGAACGCATACTCATCCCTGGAAACCACTATTTTTTCTATCTGTTTGCCTAAAAAATCCTGGATTTGTGTTAACAGATTCTTTTCCTGGCTGCTGCAAAATGATATGGCGTTCCCCTTGGACCGGCCGCGGCCGGTTCTGCCAACCCGGTGGACATAGATCTCTTTTTGTTCGGGAAGGTCATAATTGATCACATAGTCGACATTGGGGATATCAATGCCCCGGGCAGACAGATCCGTGGCAATGAGTATCTTGTCATCTCCCTGTTTGAACCGGGTTAAAATCGCCAACCGCTGACCCTGATCTTTTTTACCGTAAATGGTCAATGCGTTTATATCCGCCCTTGCCAGGGATTTGGCCACCCGTTCAGCCCTGACAGTGGTCCTGACAAAAACCAGGATTTTGCTTTCGGGATTTTCCCGGATGAATTTGCGAAGAAAAAAACGTTTATCCTCCATTTCCACAAAAATAACATAGTGGGATACATTTTTTGATACCGGATCTTCAGGGGAAATCTGAATACGGACAGCAGACGACTTAACCTGTGAATAGGCCAGTTTCTTAATATGTTTATTTATTGTAGCGGAAAAAAACAGGGTCTGATGCCGTTGTTTTAAAAGCCGCTTGATACACTGAATATCCTCAAAAAAACCTTTGTCCAGCATCTGATCCGCTTCATCAAGGATTAAAATTTTAACCTGCCGGACATCAATGACTTTCTGACTGATCAAATCAAACATGCGGCCTGGGGTGGCAATCAGGATATCACACCCTTTTATAAGTGTTTGAATCTGTTTATCCTGTTCCACCCCACCGAAAACCGCAAAAGGTCTAACCTTTGTTTTCCTGCATAACGCCATAAAGACCTCTTGTATCTGAACAGCCAGCTCGCGGGTGGGCACCATAATAATACTCTGGATCCCCGGTTTTTTATTCGTCCTTTTCAAATTCAGGACCATATTTATAACAGGCACGGCAAATGCCAGGGTTTTTCCGGTTCCGGTCTGTGCAATGGCCAGAACATCTTCTCCGTTTAAGATAGAGGGAATGGTTTTGTACTGGATATCTGTGGGTCTGATAAGCCCCTGGGTTTTCAAATTCTGCTTCAGGGTGCGGCTTATTGCATATTTGTCAAATTTCATGTCTTTGGCCTTTTATTTATTGGAAACGCCTACCTCATCAAACGTCTTTATATCAGCAAGAATGCGCGTGGCCAAGTCCAGAAGTGTCATACACACAGCCGCACCCGTACCCTCCCCAAGACGGAATTTCAGATCAATCAAAGGTGCCAGCCCCATACGGTCATGCATGTATGTATGGCCGATCTCCACAGATTTGTGGGAGGCAAACAGGTAGTTTTTGGCTGCCGGGGCAAGCTCACAGGCAATCAGGGCGCCCGCTGTGGAGATCAGGCCGTCACAGACCACTGGCATGCCTTTGGCCGCACCACCGATCACCAGCCCTGCCAGTCCACCGATTTCAAGCCCCCCGACCTTGGCCAGCACATCAAGGGGATCCTTGGGGTCAGGTTTGTTTATGTCCAGTCCCTTTTGAATCGCAGCAATTTTGCGGGCAACACCTTGATCGTCAATCCCTGTGCCCCGGCCGGTGAGGTTCTCCACAGGCAAGCCCGAAAACGCCGCAATGATGGCCGTAGACGGGGTGGTATTTCCAATACCCATATCCCCTGTACCCAGAAGATCCACAGGAGTTTGGGCGTGAAGTTCATTAACGATTTCAATACCCGCTTCAATGGATTTAACCGCCTCTTCCCGGGTCATGGCAGGTCCCTTTGTAAAATTGCTAGTGCCACGCTTCACTTTTTTATGAAAAATGGGAAGCAAAGGATCAAAGTCATAATTTACACCGATATCCGCGGCGTGCACCCGGGCCCCGGCATGTTTGCCGATAACATTGACAGATGCGCCGCCCCCGACGAAATTGAGCACCATCTGGGGTGTAACTTCTGGGGGGAAGGCGCTGACCCCTTCCTGGACCACCCCATGGTCGCCGGCGCAGATGATGATCCGTTTATTGGTTAAATGTACGTCAATGGTTCCTTTGATGGCGGCCAGACGGGCCCCCATCTCTTCCATAATTCCCAGGCTGCCGGGGGGTTTTGCCTGCTCCTTAAGGCGCTGTCTGGCCTTTTCAAACGCGTTGCGATTCAGTTCAGGATTAATGGCTAAAATGGTCTGTTCAAGCAGGGTCATGGTTTTGCCTCTAAGTTTTTATCGATAGATCTGCCGGGTTATGATATATCATCTTACCCATTTTCAATAATAAGCGGAATATAAAAACAGGCCTTTTTATATGCACGCCACAGACAAGGATGAGGTCATTCCTCCCAAAACTTTTTTACACCTGCTTTTCAGCCTGGCGCTTCCCATTTCCCTGCAATGTCTTCTGACCAGCTCCATGGCCGTCATAGATATGCTCATGATCGGTCGGCTTCATGATGCGGCCGTGGCGGCCGTGGGTCTTGCCAATCAGTTTGTTTTTATCTTTTTTGTTATCCAGTTTGGGATCCACTCTGGCATTGCCATATTCACGGCCCAATACTGGGGTAAAGGGGATCTTTCACGGATCCACCAGTTATCAGGCCTTGGAATCCTGGCAGGATTTGCCATAGGCTCTGTCTTTGCCGGTGCTGCCCTGTTTTTTCCCGCAGTCGTGATCTCATTATTTTCCAGGGATGCCGACGTGATACGTCTTGGTGCCGGGTATCTTCGTATTGTGGGCTTTGCCTTTCTTCCTTTTTGCGTCACCTTCTCCTTTATGACCAATATGCGGAGCATGGGCTTTGCCATGGTGCTTTTGATCTCTTCCTTGGCAGCAGTGGTCTTAAACATTATGCTCAATTACTGCCTGATTTTTGGCCACCTTGGCTTTCCCGCCATGGGTGTCACCGGTGCGGCACTGGGCACCTGCACGGCAAAATTAGCTGAAACCGGCCTGTTGACGGCAATCATTTACCTGAAGCCCTATCCCCTTGCCGCGTCAGTAAAAAAAATGCTGGGCTTTGATTTCGCCTTTGTCAAACGGGTTGCTGCTACCTGCTGGCCCGTGTTCCTCAATGAATTTTTTTGGGTCACAGGTGTGAGCATGTACAAACTGGTTTATGCCCGCATGGGAACCCAGTCCATTGCAGCGGTCAATATCGTGGCTACCCTTGAGGAATTTTTATTTATCCCCTTTTTCGGCATGTTCCATGCCGGTTCCATTCTCATCGGCAACAGCATTGGGGCAGCAAGATACCAACAGGCGTTTGCCTACGGAAAATTCATGCTTTTCTCCCAGCTTCCCATGGCCCTTGGCGCAGGGCTTGGGCTTATCCTGTGCCGGCATTTTATCCTGGGATTTTACAATATTTCCACGGCAGCCTACGATAATGCCTTCTATCTGATGCTCACAACCGGTCTTATTTTTTGGGCAAAAACAACCAATTTCACAACCGTGGTATCAGTATTCAGAGGCGGCGGAGACACAAAATTCGGCTTTCTCATGGATCTGAGCGCCGTATGGTGCATTGGTGTACCCATGGCGTTCACAGGTGCGTTTGTCCTTGGTTGGCCCGTATATGGTGTTATGGCTCTGATTGCTTTGGAAGAGATGTTCAAACTGATTATCGGGTTGCCCCGCTTTTTTTCAAAAAAATGGATTAAAAGCCTTGTAGCCGACCCGGAAACTTCACCTGAACATACCCCTTGAATTATCCGTGAAGAAAGGAGAAAAAATTGAAATAGATAGGAG
>PDWJ01005278.1_pt1 | contig 18343 bp, 13 predicted proteins | sample 1430881 | NCBI WGS metagenome assembly PDWJ01 (sample SAMN01162460, study PRJNA174530) | Oral metagenome, whole genome shotgun sequencing project. | biome: Marine environment; feature: Marine mammal; material: Swab sample of the gingival sulcus; isolation source: swab sample of gingival sulcus...
ACGGTCGATGATGCTGCCGGGCGATTCGCTGTTCAGGGGCGCGTCCTGGTTCAGGGCCCCGCCTTGTTTCAGCCCCGTGAAGATGATGTCGTCCAGGCTGTCCACCGTCTGCACCCGCCGACGATTGGAGGCGTCGATGCCGCGCTTGATGGCGCCCAGGGCCTCGTCGCCCACCCCGTGGTCGCGGCTCTTGTCTTCCTCGTGCCACTGGAAGGTGTTGATCAACTGCAGGCGCTCGCAGGTGGCGGCCCAGCCTTCGGCTTCCCGGGGGGCCAGGGCGGCCAGGGCGCTTTCCCAGGTGGTGATGCCGGCCTCGGCCTCATGCCAGCGGCGGATCACCGTCTCCTGGTTCTGCCGCACCTTGGCGAAGGACGCGGGGACGAGGCTGGGGTCGAGGGGCCGGGGTGGGGTCATGGGCGTTCTCCTGTGTGTGGGGGATGGGCCTTACGGTAGTTGCGCGGGGGGCCGGGTGCAAGATGGGTTTTTCGCCGGCGGGTTTGCGCCGGCGGGCCTTTCGATAGTTTGCCCTTTTCGGTGGCTTGTCCTTTTCAGTGGCTTGTCCTTTTCAGTGGCTTGCCGCGCGCCCGGCGGTTAGAATCTCCAGGCCAACCCCATCGCCAAGTAAAGGACACTCCATGATCCATGACCACGGAACCGTCGGCCACGTGTTCAAGCAGGCCCACCTGGGCGGTGACCGCAACTTCTGTTATCTGATCGGCGACAAGGCCTCCGGCGAAGGGATCGCCGTCGATCCCGGTTTTGACGCCCCGGCCTTCGCGGCCCTGGCCGCGGCGGAGGGCCTGACCATCGGCCACATCCTGTTGACCCACACCCACGCCGACCACTGCGCCGAGGCGGAGCGGCTGGCGCGGATGACCGGGGCCGGCATCTGGGCCGGCTCCACCGATCCCGTGCGGCAGGCCCGCCTGCTGACCGACGGGCAGGAAATCCCCCTGGGCCGGGAATCCGTCCGGGCTTTGGCCACGCCGGGCCACGCCCCGGACCACTTCTGCTTCCTGTGGCGGGACAAGCTGATCACGGGGGATCTGCTCTTCTGCGGCAAGATCGGGGGGACGGGCTCCTACTTCCCGGGTTCGGACGCCGCCATCCAGTACGCCAGCTTGGCGCGTATCCTGAAACTTCCCGACGTCACCTTCGTCTTTCCTGGACACGATTATTACGGCGGTCCCGGCAAGCGGCCGCACAGCACCATCGGCCATGAGAAGGAAACCAACCCCTTCCTGACGGTGCCGGACTTCGCGGCCTTCATCCATCTGAAGGAGAACTGGGCCCGGTACAAGAAAGAGCACGGGATCAAGTGAGCGCGACGATGGAGAGAAAAGGGGCCCTGGCCTGGCGGTGCATCGGGCTCAGCCTGGTGGCCCTGGTCCTTGTGGGCGGGCTGTCCATTCTGAAGCTGGAGGGCTCGGGTTTCGGCACGGCGTTGGTGAGGAACCTCAGCAGTCTGCTGCTGGCCGCTTCCTGGTTGTTGTGCGCGCGCTTCCTGCTGCTGAAAACCTGGTGGCCGCGGGTGGCGCTGGGCGTGCTGGTGCTGGCGTTGCTGAGCAGTCAGCTGGGGGGCAAGGCCGGGCTGGCGCTGGGCGTCTTCCTGTCCGGGCTCGTGCTGATGACGCGTTCGCTGGCGGCCTGGCGCCTGATATCGGCCCGGCGGCGGGCGGTGGGCTTCGGCCTGGGGCTGGTGGCGCTTTTCATCCTCTTCACCTGCACCGGGGTGTGGGGCGTGGAGACGGAACAGGGCCGCCGGCTGACCTGGCTGACCAAGCTGGGGCTCTGGTCCCTGCTTTCCCTCATCGTTTTCTGGCTGCTTTCCGCGTTCCACCTGGCGGTGCGCATGCGGCTGCACTTTCTGCGTCTGCGCCCCAAGCTGACCATCAGCGCCTTCCTCATCGGCTTCGTGCCCCTGGTGCTGGTGGTGGTGTTGGGGTCCCTGGTTTTCTACCTGGGGTTGGGGGGTAGCCGGGCCCAACGTTCCATCTATATCCTGGAATCCTGGCGGGAGATGGCCGCCGGCGGCAACAACATGGCCGGGGCGCCCTTCGACACCACCTTCTGCTGGCCCACGTCCTGCGCGCAGCCTCCGGCCACGGGGCAGGTGTCCGTGGCGGCCCCCGATTTTCTGGAGAAGTTGAGCCCCCTGGTGCCCAGCGGGCAGGACACCACCGCCTGGTTCCTGGGGGACGGGAATATCTGGCTCATGCGCTGGACGGGCCCGCGCGAGGAGCGCTCGGTGCAGGCCTGGCTGCTTGGGACGCGCTCCCTGGAATACCTTTCGCGCATGGTCCGCGCGGGGGTGGATGTCACCCGGATAGCCGCCGCCATCAACGATGGCGGCGTGCGCTTCGACGCCGCTGAAGACAACGGGTTCTACACTTTCCCCGGCCGTCGCGCCTACTTCCGCGAGTTGGAGCCGGAAAGCCGTTTCTGGGAGAGTTGGCGCTACTTCGGTGGCGGGCTGTTGCCCATCCACCGCGTCAGCCGAGGAACCCTGAAGAGCAACACCCTGATGGTGAATCTGCGCGTGGGTTGGGCCGACCTGCAGGACGAATACCTGCGCGGCGAGGACAACCTGAACGTCGTGGCTCTGTGGGTTGTGGTGGTGTTGGCCTTCCTCTTTCTGACCATCGAGGTTTTCGCCTTCTTCTTCGGGGTGCGCATTTCCGAGGGCTTCGTGCAGGCGGTGCACAGCCTGCACCGCGGGACCCGGGCCCTGGCCCAGGGAGAACTGGACACCACCATCGACATCCCCAACGAGGATGAATTCGGCGACCTGGCCGCCAGCTTCAACGAGATGACCGTGGCCATCCGCCAGGGACGGCGGGACGCTCTGGCCAAGGAACGCCTCACGCGGGAGATGGAGACCGCGCGGGAAATCCAGGAACGCCTGCTGCCCGGCCGGGAACTCCGTCTGCAGGGCTTCGAGATCACCGGCACCAGCATCCCCAGCCGCGAGGTCGGCGGGGACTACTTCGATTTCATCCTGCGCGATCAGGACAGCATCGGCGTGGCCATCGGCGACGTGTCGGGCAAGGGCATGCCCGCGGCTCTGCTCATGAGCAACCTGCAGGCCAGCCTGCACGGGCAGGTCATCCACCCCAGCAGCGTGGCCGAGGTGGTGGGCCTGGTCAACAACCTGATCGTCGCCTCCACCGATACGCACATGTTCGCCACCTTCTTCTACGGGCTGCTGGATCTGGTCCGGGGCACCTTCGTCTGCGCCAACGCCGGCCACAATCCGCCGCTGCTGTTGCGGGCGGACGGCACCCTGGAGACCCTGCAGACCGGCGGCCTGCTGCTGGGCATGCTGCCGGATCAGGAATACCAGCAGGAGACGGTGACCCTGGAACCGGGGGATGTGGTGGTGCTTTATACCGACGGCATCACCGAGGCGGTGGGCCCCACGGCCGAGGAAGAGGATATCGAGGCCATGTTCGGCGAGGAGGCCCTGGAGGAGGTGGTGCGCCGCCACGCGCATCTGCCCGCCGCGGGTATCAAGAAGGCCATTCTGGAGGCGGTGGCCCGCCATACCGAAGGCCACGAGCAGAGCGACGACATCACCCTGGTGGTGATCCGCCGGCAAACCTGAACTCGCGTGCCGGTCATGACGCCGAAGGGCCGCCTTGCCGGCGGCCCTCTGCTTCGGCGGGAATGACGGCCCGGCTACTGCCCCCAGTTGTCTTCCGTCAGGAGGATGATCTCTTCGACCGGGGGCTCGGGCGCGCCGGCGCTTATCGGATCGGGTGCCGGCTTCGGCCGGGGGGCGGCCTGGGGGCGCGCCGGGCTGGCGGGCGTACCGGTCTGGCGTTTGGTGGCCCGGTGCCGGTTGATCTGGGGTTTGGGACTCGGAACAGTCGGTGTCTGAACAGTCGGTGTCTGAACAGTCGGCGTCTGAACAACCGGCGTCTGCGCGGCCGGGCGCGCGGCCACGGCGGCCCGGGGTGAGCCCTTCAGCTTGAAGGTGGCCAGCATCTCCTTCATGTTGGCGGCCTGGCTGGAAAGCTCCATCGCCGCCGCGGCGCTTTCCTCGGCGACGGCGGTGTTCTGCTGGGTCACGTTGTCGATCTGGTCCAGACCGGCGGTCACCTCGTTGATGCCCTGCGCCTGGTTCTTGCTGGCCTGATCGATTTCCGCCACCAGGTCGCTGACCTTGGTGACCCCGGTCACGATCGCGTCCAGGGCCTCGGCCGTGCGACCGGCGATCTCCGAACCCTTCTGGGTCTTCTCCACCGAAACCTCGATCAGCTCGGCGGTCTCACGGGCGGCCTTGGCGCTGCGGCCGGCCAGGTTGCGCACCTCCTCGGCCACCACGGCAAAGCCCTTGCCCGCCTTGCCGGCACGGGCGGCCTCGACCGCCGCGTTCAGGGCCAGCAAATTGGTCTGGAAGGCGATGTCGTCGATCACCTTGATGATGTTGGAGATGCTCTCGCTGCTTTCGCTGATCTCCTGCATGGCGCTGACCATCTCGTTCATCTGGCGGCTGCCGTGTCGTGCCCCGTCACGCGCCTCGACCGAAATCTGGTTGGCGCTGGCGGCGTTGTGGGCGTTGTCGTTGACCTGGCCGGTCATCTCCTGCATGGAGGCGTTGATCTCCTGCAGGCTGCTGGCGCTGGTGGTGGCGTTCTCGGACAGGTGGGTGCTGCTGTTGCTCACTTCGTGGGCGGCGCCGGCGATCTCATCACCCGCCACGGATATCTGCCCGATGAGGTTGCTCATGGCCTGGTTGGTCTGGGCCAGCGGTTTGGCGATCAGGCCTTCGGTCTGGAAGGTGAAATCCCCGGCGGCCAGCTTGTCGAAGGCCGTCAGGATCTGGTGCTGCAGGTCGTCGGCAAAGGCGTCCAGATCGTTGCTCAGATCGCCCAGCTCGTCGGTACGGTCGGACTGCAGGCGTTCGCCGAGGTTGCCGGCGCGCAGTCCCCTGAGCATGCCCAGGATCTTGTTCAAGGGAGCCATGAACTGGGTGTTGAGGAAGAACCAGATCAGGCCGCCCAGGATGGCGAGGACGCCGACCAGCAGCAGACCGGCCTTGCGCATGGTGGCGGCCAGCTGGGCGTCGGCCTCGTCCAGGCTGTAGATGACTTCGAAAGCGCCGTGGAGCTCGCCCTCGGCCCAACCTTCCATATGGGCACCGGTGGGATCCAGGCCCCGGCTATTGCCCCAGAGGGCTTGGCTGGTGCTCGGGTCGCCATGGCAGGCAAGACAGTTCCGGGACAGCCGCACCGGCAGGAAGAAGTGCACGGAGTTGGTCTTGTCGTTGATCTCGTAATACTCCGTCAGGTTGTCTTGCTTGAGGGTATTCAGGGCGCGGGCTTCCAACTCATCGGGCTCGTTATTCGGGTTGCGAGGACTGAACTTGGGAGCCTTGAAGGTGTAGTCGTTCTCCTGGGCCTTCTCCATGGCCGTGGTCCAGGCGCTGAACACCGGCACGGCCATCAGCATCTCGTCGGTGCGGCCGGATTCGGCCAGTTCCCGCAGCATATCGGTGTTGAACAGGCCTTTGTCCCACTGGGCCTCGGCGTTGATGCGCACGGCTTCGGCGCTGTGGGTCACCAGGCGGGAACGGTTGACGAATTCCTCTATCACCGCCTTTTTTTCGCTGTGATAGAAAACGCCGAACAAGATAGCCAGGATCACAGCGGGGATGGCGACTCCCCCGACCAGGAGTTTCGTGCGTAAGGACAGGTTGTTCATGAAAAATCTCCCGACAACGGAGGAGTTGTTGACGACCATGATCCCTTGTCGGTTGTTCAGGAAGAAGGCTTTAGGCCAAACCGCCTCTTTGGGCTGGAAATAGAGGAGGCAAGTGGTTACCTTTTTCCCATTCCCGTCATTCCAGAGATTCGTAGCAGGGAGTTCCCGCCCATGCCTGAATGGTTGCAAGATTTTTCCCCGGTCCTGATCCTGCTGGCCGTGGTGGCCGCCATCTTCTACCGGCTGCCCGCGGTGGATGTGGGCCATGAGCGTGGTTACATTCGGCGGCGCGTCATGAACTGGCTGCCCCTGGGCCTGACCTACGCCTTCCTGTACATGGGCCGTTACAACCTGACGATCAGCAAGTTCGCCTTCGAGGAGATGGCCGCCGCCGACGGCAGTCCCCTGATGGGCAACGCCGATTTCGGCATCATCTTCATGGTCGGGACCATCGTCTACGGCTTCTCCTTCCTGATCAACGGGCCCCTGACCGACCGGCTGGGCGGACGCTTCTCCATCCTCATGGGCGCCGGCGGGGCGCTGGTGGTCAACACCCTGATGGGCCTGGCCAGCCTTTCCTTGCTGCACCAGGGCCCCTTGCACCAGACCCTGGCCACCCACTTCCTGGTCATCTTCAGCATCCTGTACGGCCTGAACATGTACTTCCAAAGCTACGGCGCCGTGGCCATCGTGAAGGTCAACGCGCCCTGGTTCCACGTGCGCGAGCGCGGCGTCTTCGGGGCCATCTTCGGTATCCTGATCAGCCTGGGCGTGTACTTCGCCTTCGATCTGGGCTATATGATCCTCGAGGGCATGGGCCTGGTCTGGGTCTTCTTCATGCCGGCCATCCTGCTGGGCATCTTCTGGGTCATCGACTTCCTGGTGGTGCGCAACACCCCGGGCGAGGCCGGGCAGCAGGACTTCGACACCGCCGACGCCACCAGCGGCGACGACGGCCCGCGCCTGGGGGCCTTGGCCGTCTTCAAGATGATGCTGACCAGCCCCATCATCATGACCATCGCCGGTATCGAATTCTGCAGCGGCTTCCTGCGGCAGGCCATCATGCAGTGGTTCCGCACCTTCGCCAAGCAGACCGACACCGTGCTGGGTCTCAAGAGCAGCTTCGTGTACGACCACTGGGGGCTGCTGCTGTGCATCGCCGGCATCACCGGCGGCGTGCTGGCCGGCACCATCAGCGACCACCTTTTCCAGTCCCGGCGCGGACCGGTGGCCGGTCTCCTGTACGGGGTCATGCTGCTGGGGTCCATCGTGCTGGTCTTCACCTACACCACGCCCATCGTGGGCTGGTTGGTGGTCTTCATGTCCATGGCCGTCATCGGCGTGCACGGCATGCTCTCGGGGACGGCCAGCATGGACTTCGGCGGCTCCAGGAACGTGGGCATCGCCGTGGGCATCATCGACGGTTTCGTCTACCTGGGCACCGGTGTCATGTCCCTGACCTACGCCATCATCCTGCCCAAGGAAGAGCTGGACGGGGCGGGGCACATCATCGGCGCCGCCACGGACCCGGCCAACTGGAAGGCCTGGCCCCTGGCCATGATCCCGCTGGCGACGGTGGGTCTGCTGCTGACGACCCGCGTCTGGAATGCGAAACCCAAACCCAAATCCAAATCCAAATCCAAACCCCAATCCGCCTGATCCCGGCCGTCCAGGGCCGGGATGGGGCCACGGTTCCATCATGCTCATGAAAAACGATGCTTGCTGCAAGGGGATGGCCCTGATGGCCGCTCTGGTGCTTCTGACTGTTCACTCCGGGCCGGGTCTGGCCCAGGACGACAACCCGGATCCCGCCCCGCCCCGCCCCGGGGTCGATTTCGTCGTGGTCAACGGGGACACTCTGGCTTTGGCCGCGCCGCTGGAGGTCGTGGGCACGGTGGTGCCGGCGGCCATGCCCGGCCTGCAACGCAACCTGGAGAAACTGGACGCCGCGGACCTGGCGGCCCTGCCCGGTCGCAGCGTGGCCGAGCAGTTGCAGACGGTGCCCGGGGTGGTGGTCAGCCAGCGCCAGCAGTACGGCGTGCAGGGTGATCTGAGCATCCGCGGCTCCAGCTTCGAGCAGGTGCAGGTGCTGATGGACGGGTACGACATCTCCGATCCCCAGACCGGCCACCACGTCCTGAACCTGCCGGTGGGGCGCGGGGATATCCGCTCCCTGGAGGTGCTGCCCGGCCACGGCAGCGTGATGTACGGCTCGGGCGGGTTCGGCGGCACGGTCAACGTCCTGACCGTCCCGCCGGCGGAGACCACCGGCCTGGAAGCGTCCCTCATGGGCGGCGGCCAGGGCTCCTGGGGCACCCGGGTGGCGGCCGACATCGTCAGCGACGAGAACAACGCCGCCCGCCTCAGCTTCGAGAATTTCCGCACCGACGGGCGCGACCTGCAGCTGGCCGACGGCTCCACCGTCCACGGCGGCACCAACGCCGACACCTGGTCGGCCACAAGCCGCTTGGCCCATCGCTACGACGGCGGCGAGACCGATGTCCTGCTGGGTGCCTCCAAGCGGGACTTCGGCGCCCTGGGTTTTTACGCGCCCTACCCCAGCCGGGAACGCACCGGGACGGTTTTCGGCGCCGCCCGGGTGAGCCATCGCGTGCGGGACGGCTTCCATCTGGAGCCCCGGATTTTTTTCCGCCGCCACAGCGACCTGTTCGTGTTGCTGCGCGACAACCCCGATGTCTACACCAACGACCATGTGACGGGCAAGTACGGCAGCGCCGTGCGCGGCATCCTGGCTCTGCCCGGTAGCAACACCCTGGCCCTGGGGATCGAAGGCGTGTACGAGGATATCGACAGTCGGGGTATCCGCGGCGGCGTGGCGGGCCCGGCCCTGGGCTACCACCTGCGGCGCCGGATGGCCCTGGCCGCGGAACTGGACAACAACGACGGCCCCGCCCTCTGGCAGCTGGGCGCTCGCCTGGATGCCCGGGAGGGCTTCGCGCCCCGCCTGACCTTGACCGGCGCCCTGAGCTACGCGGCCACCGCGCACCTGAATCTGCGCGGCAGCATCGGCACGGTGAACCGGGTGCCCACCTTCACGGAGCTGTACTACGCCAGCCCCTCGGACGTGGGGGACCCCGGACTGGAAGTGGAGACCGGCTACACCTGGGATCTGGGCGCTGAATGGAACCAGGGCAGCTGGCGGGCGCGCGCCACGTTCTTCCAACGAACGGAAGATGATCTGATCGAATGGGCCCGCCCCCTGGGCAGCGGAGACCCCTGGCGTTCCATGAACATCGCCGACGCCCGGGTGCGCGGCCTGGAGAACCTGATCAGCTGGCGGCACGGCAGCGGCCATCTGCTGGCCGTGGGGCACACCTGGCTGGAGAAGGAGCTGGCCCTGCCCGACGGTTACGAGGGCAAGTACGCCCTGCTGACGCCGCGCCAGCAGATCCAGCTGCAGGGCACGCTGCGGCTGCCCGCCCGCCTGGCCATGACCCTGACGGGACGCTACCTGGAACGCACGGCCGGCCCCGCGGATTTCCGCTACTTCTTCGTGCTGGATGGGCGGCTGGACTGGGAGGGGCCCCGCGGGCTCTTCGCCGGGCTGGTGGCCACCAACATCCTGGACCGTCGTTACGAGGAGATTCCCGGCGTGCCCATGTCCGGATTCCTGGTGAGCGGGCGCCTGGGGGTTCGGTTCTAGCCACGCGGATTTCAGGGGGCGTTACGGGGTGCCCGCCGGCGGGCACCCCGGCCCCCTATCGCCCCCCTGTCGCCCGAGTCAGCGGAAAATCACCACCCGCTTCCACCGCCCGCTCTCGAAGCGCAGCCATATGATCAGCCCCATCAGCAAGTAGCAAAAGGACGCGCCCTTCCACGCCGTCAGCACGTTGCCGCCCTGATGCACGATCAGGAACCAGGACAGGGGCGTGAACAGGGCCCACATGATCACCAGCGTCACCAGCATGGGGTAGGTGGTATCCCCAGCGCCCTGCAGGATGCCGCTGCCCAGCATGCGCAGCCCGTCGAAGTACTGGAAGATGGCCGCCGCCACCACCAGACTGCTGCCCAGGGCCAGCACCTGGGGATCGTTGCTGAAGATGGGGAAAACCCGATGCCGGGCCAGGATGAGCAAAGCCGCCAGCAACAGGGAGTAGTAGGTCCCCAGTTTGAAGACTTGCCGGCCGTAGTGGGCCGCCTTGTCGGCTTGCCCCTTGCCGATCCAGTTCCCCGTCAGCACGCTCGCGGCCGTCGTCAGCCCCCACAGGGGCATGAAGCTGAAGCTGAGCACCTGGATGGTGATCTGGGAGGCGGCCAGAGGCACGGCCCCGGCGGTGCCCACGAAGACGGTGAACATGAGGAAGCCCGTCATGTCCAGAAAACCCTCCACGGCGGCAGGCAGACCCACGCGCGCCATGTTGCGCAGGGCCCGCCATTGGGGTCGGCGCGGCCGGTGGATGGCGTAGCGCTGCCGCAGGGTGGGCGCCAACGCCCACCCGAAGAGGGCCGCCGTGTTGATGAGGACCCCCACGCTGGTGGCCATGGCCGCCCCCTTGATGCCCAGAGGGGGCATGGCCAGCCAGGTGCGGCCGCCCAGTTCCACGCCCTCGAAACCGAAGATCAGCCACAGGTCCAGCACCAGGTTCACCAGGTTGCCGAGGATGCCCGCCAGCATGGGCACGCGCACGTCGCGCCGCCCCTGGAAGAAGCCCAGCAGGGCGAAACTCATCTGGGTGAAGACGGCGCTCAGGCTGCGCCACTTGATGTAGACGTAGGTCAGCTCCTGCACCGCGACGGGATTGTGGGTCCAGGGCAGGACGTGGTTGCTGTACCAGCCGAAAACGGTCAGCAGCAGGCCGGTGGTCAGGGCCAGGTACAGGCCCTGCCAGGTGTAGTGGCCGACGGCCTCGTCATCGCGGCGGCCGTGAGCCTGGCTGACGAAGGTGCCGGTGATGCGGCTCAGGTTGTTGAAGAGGCTGTAGCCGGCCCAGGTCAGCATGCCGCCCAGGCCGCCGGCCGCCAGGGCGACGCTGTCCACCCGCGGAAAAGCATACGAGCACGTCTGGACAAGGGTCTTCCCCCTTCCCGAATCATGGGTTACTTTCAGGGCCGACTCGGCATCCACTTCAGTCCGGGAGGCCTGATCCTGAAACGCATCCTATCCGCCGCGCGCGGCCCTCTACGGGGACGGGTCGCCGTCCCCGGCGATAAAAGCATCTCCCATCGGGCCGCCCTCTTCACCCTGCTGGCCGATGGTCCCTGCCGGGCCGAAGGCTGGCTGGAGAGCGATGACACCCTGCGCAGCCTCGAAGCCGTCGCCGCCTTGGGCGGCCGGACCCATCGGCGCGGCCGGCGCATCACGATCACCCCGCCTGATCCGGATAGCCTGGGCTCGGAGCCCCTCACCCTGGATTGCGGCAACAGCGGCACCACCACTCGCCTGCTCTGCGGTCTGCTGGCCGGTTGGCTGCCGGTGGGCGGTCCCGCCGTCACTCTCACGGGCGACGCCTCCCTCTCCTCGCGGCCCATGGCGCGGGTGGTGGATCCTTTGCGCGGCATGGGCGCCCGCATCACGTATCTCGGACAAGAGGGACGCCTGCCCCTGCGCATGGAGCCCTCGGTTCTGGAAGGCCGGATCTGCGACCTGGAAGTGCCCAGCGCCCAGGTCAAAAGCGCCCTGCTGCTGGCCGGTCTCTTTGCCGACGGCCGCACCACCGTGCGCGGTGCCGGCTCCAGCCGCGACCACACCGAACGCCTGCTGGCCACCATGGGCATTCCGGTGGAGGGCTTCCCGGGATCGGGCGACCTGTCCCTGGATGGGCCGCTGTCGGGCCGGGCCTACCGGATCATCGTGCCCGCGGATCCCAGCAGCGCGGCGTTCTTCCAGGTGGGCGCGGCCATCCTGCCGGGCTCCCGCGTTCTGGTGCCGGACCAGAGCCTGAATCCGGGCCGCGCCGGCGCCCTGCGGGTGCTGGAACGGGCCGGTGCCAGGGTGAAGATCGGCAACCGCCGGGGCGCCCCCGGTGAGGAGATGGGTGACGTGGAGGTCTCCGCCCGCGCCCTGCGCGCTTTTCAGATCACCCCCGAGGACGTGCCGCCCCTCATCGACGAACTGCCCATTCTGGCGGTCCTGGCCACCCAGGCCGCCGGCGAGACTGTCATCACCGGCGCGGCCGAGTTGCGGGTCAAGGAGTCGGACCGCATTGCCGCCACGGCGCGCTTCTTGCGGGGCATGGGGGCGAACATCGTGGAATTGCGGGACGGCTGGCGCGTCATCGGCCCCACGCCTCTGCATGGGGGAGAACCGTCCGCACCCCTTTTCGTCGCCACCCACGGCGATCACCGCATCGCCATGGCCGCCGGCGTGGCCGCCCTGGTGGCCGCAGGCACAACCATACTGGACGATGACGCCTGTGTGAGAGTATCCTATCCGGAATTCTTTGTCACCTTGGACCAATTGCTGGCAGGGTCTTGAGCGGCCCCGCGGGAACGGATATATGTTGCGACACCTTTTGGCCGGCGAAAGCCACGGCCCCGCTCTGGTGGGTATTCTGGAAGGATTCCCCGCCGGACTGCGGATCAAGAAAAGCCTGGTGGATGGGGAGCTGGCCCTGCGGCAGCAGGGGTACGGGCGCGGTCCGCGCGTGCAGAGCATCGAGAAGGACCAGGTCACCTTCCTTTCCGGTTTCTGGCAGGGCCGAACCTTGGGCTCGCCCATCGCCTTCCAGATTCCCAACCTGGATTACCAGCTGCGCCGCAAGCGCGGTATCAAGGCTCAGCGCTGGCAGGTGCCGCGCCCGGGTCACGCGGATTTGCCCGGCGTGACGCGCTACGGCTATGACGATTGCGCCCCGGTGGCCGAGCGCGCCAGTGCCCGCAGCACCGCCGCGCTGGTGGCGGCCGGCGCCTGCGCCAAGGCCCTGCTGCGGGAGTTCGGCATCACGGTGCTTTCGCACACGCGCAGCGTGGGCGGTATCGAGGCCCTGGAAACGGAACCCACCCTGGCCCGCCTGCGCCGCATCCGCCGGCTGGGCCTGGGCCTGGAGGTGGCGGGCGAAGACGGGCAGAACGCTCACGACGAGATCTTCCCGGCGGCGGACGCGCTCGAGGAATCGCTCTCCGGACCGAGATTCCGCCGAACCACCAACCGGGCAGGCGGCCTGGAAGGCGGCATCACCAACGGCGAGCCGGTGGTGGTGCGGGGCTTCGTCAAGCCCATCAGCAGCCAGCGCCAGAGACTGCGCAGCGTGAATTTGAAATCGGGCCGGGCCGACCTGGCGGCCTGGGTGCGCAGCGACACCTGCGTGGTGCCCGCCGCGGGCATCGTGGGCGAGGCGGTGGTGGCCTGGCGTTTGGGCGACGCATTGACCTCTTTTCTGGGCGGCGCGGACCTGAAGACCATGCTGCGCCGTTTCCGGGACCTTGAAAACCAAACACACGAAGGAACAGACTCATGAGCGGAACCGAGACCCCGCGCGATTTTGACAACCTCATCGACGAAATGAAATGGCGCGGCTTCTTCGAGCAGTGCACCGACGAAGAAGGCCTGCGCAAGCTGCTGGCCGAAGAAAAGGTCACCGCCTATGCCGGTTTCGATCCCACCGCGGACAGCCTGCACGTGGGCAGCCTGCTGCCCATCATGGGGCTGGTGCATATCCAGCGGCACGGTCATCGGCCCATCGGCATCGTGGGTGGCGGCACCGCCATGGTGGGCGACCCCAGCGGCAAAACCGAGCTGCGCCAGATGCTCACCCTGGACCAGATCGAGAAGAACCTGGCGGGTATCCGGGCCCAGCTGGCCCACTTCATCGAATTCGGGGATGAGGCCGGCCTGCTGCTGAACAACGCCGATTGGCTGAAGGACTACGGCTATATCGAGTTCCTGCGCGACGTGGGGCGCTACTTCAGCGTGAACCAGATGCTGACCCGGGACTCGGTGAAAAGCCGCATGGAGAAAGGCCTCAGCTTCATCGAATTCAATTACATGATCCTGCAGGCCTACGACTTCATGGTTCTGAACCGTGACCACGGCTGCCGGCTGCAGGTGGGGGGCAACGACCAGTGGGGCAACATCTGTTCCGGCATCGATCTGTGCCGCCGCTTCAACCAGTCCGAGGTCTACGGCCTGACCTTCCCCCTGCTGAGCACCGCCACGGGCGCCAAGATGGGCAAGACCGCCGACGGCGCCGTCTGGCTGGACGCGGAACGCACCTCGCCCTACGACTTCTACCAGTACTGGGTGAACGTGGACGACCGCGATGTGTCCCGCTTCCTGCGCCTTTACACCCTGCTTTCCCGGGATCGCATCGAAGAACTGGAGAAGCTGGAGGGAGCGGAGATCCGCGCCGCCAAGCAGGTTCTGGCCTTCGAGGTGACCGCCACGGTCCACGGCCGGCCAGAGGCGGAGAAGGCCGCCAAGGCCGCCGCCGCTTTGTTCGGGGGCGCCGGAGATGCCAGCACCGTGCCCAGCAGCGAGCGCCCCGCCGCCCATTTCCAGGGGGCCGGTCTCAGTCTGCTGGAGGCGCTGGTGGGCTGCGGCCTGCTCAAGAGCAAGGGCGAGGCCCGCCGCATGATCCGCCAGAACGCCGTGCGCGTGGGAGGCCGGCTGGTCAGCGACGAGATGTTCATGCTCACCGCCGACCAGATCGTCGACGGCAAGGTCGCCCTGCAGGTGGGCAAGAAGCGGCATCACCACATCAACGTCGTCTGAGCTTGTTTGACGGAGAGCCCTCCGGGTGACCGGGATCACCCGGGGCCCTCCGTGCGGTTCCGGTTCCGGGAACTTATATTGTTGCCCGGTATTGACGTCCTCACACTCCCAACTTGCTATTCCGGTTTGAAAGGACAGATCCATGCGGTATCCCATCACCTGGGCCGTCAGTTCGCTTGTCATTCTGGTCATCATCGCCACCGGTGGCTTTGCCCTGGCAGACCCCGCGGATGACTACGCCAAGGCCCAGGCCAAGAGCCGTGAACTGGCTCGGTCCCTCCAGTCCTATGCCATCACCAGCGCGCTGGTCCTGGAGAACAACGTCAAGGGTCAAACCGGCGGTATGATGCTGGAGGTTTCCCAGGTGGCCCAGGCCCGCATGCCCAACCGGCTGAAGGTCGCCATCGAAAGCGATATGATGAGCCAGCAACTGGGCACCGGCCCCAGCGCAAGCTGGTTCATGACCTCCGGCACCGAGGGCTGCTACGTGGGGGCGCCCGTCACCCTGACCCGGAATCTGGAGCCCTCCGAAGGCCGCGAACTGAGCGAAGAAAATCTCTATAATTTCTACATCGGTCTGGAGGATTTCCTCTTCATCGAGGATCGCACACCGCGGTGCGAGGTCACCCAGGAGACCCTCAGCGTGGGGGGCCGGGAGGTGGACTGCCAGGTCTTCGAATTTGCCGCCGAGACGGGTGTCAGCCGTTTCTGGTTCGATCCCGCGGTGGGCCTCATCCTCAAGGCCCGGCTGGCGTCGGAAATCTCTGAACGGGGTATGGTGGTGGAGCGCGTGCTGACCACCACCGTCCAGAGCTACCAGTTGAACCCCGCTATCGACGACGATGTCTTCACCTTCACCGCCCCGCGGGGCGCGCGGGTGGTCGATACCCTGGAGCGGGTCATGAATCCGGATTCCATGGTGGGGCAGACCGCACCGGACATCACCTTCCAGCTTCTTGACGGTTCCACTCTGGAGTTGAAAGATCTGCGCGGCAAGACGGTCTTCATCGATTTCTGGGCCACCTGGTGCGGTCCCTGCAAGAGGGAGATGCCGCACATCGAGACGCTGTATCAGGAATTCAAGGACGATCCGAATCTGTACATCATCGGTGCCAGCAACGAGGCCCAGGCTACGGTCCAGCGATTCATCAAGGTGAACAACTACCACTTCCCCATCGCGCTGGTGGACAACCTGGAACGATCCCGGTTCAAGATCAGCGGTATCCCGGCCGGTTTCGTGATCGATCCCGAGGGCATCATCCGGGCCCACATGGTGGGCCTGCAGAATGAAGAGCAACTGCGCTCGGCCTTCCGCAAGGGCGGGTTCGACCGAGCGCGGTAGCGCGTTCCGGGGTGGTCCTGGCCGGGATCAATTGATCACATGCAACTCCACCCGGCGGTTGGCGATCCGACCCGCGCGGGTGCTGTTGTCCGCGATGGGGAAATCCTGGCCATAGCCCATCCCCGCTGTTGTCGGTGTATCCCCGGATCTCCACCTTCTTGTCCGACCAGGCGCGCAGTGAGGCGGCCACCTCGGCCAGCACGGCGATGCTTTCGGGGGTCAGTTCGGCGCTGCCCAGGCGGAAAGAAACGCCCTGGAGCACCAGGTTCTCGGCGATTTCCTCTTCCTGGGGCTCCTGAGGTTCTTGGGGCTCCTGAGGTTCCTGGGGGCAACCGGCGGCGTCCACCGGCACGCCGGTGGGGGTGTCGGGACACTGGTCGGTGTCATCGCCCACGCCGTCGCCGTCATTGTCCAGTTCGGGGCAACCGTCCTCGTCCTGGAAGCCGTCCCAATCCTCCGCCTCGTCGGGGCAGCGATCCCGGCCGTCGACGATGCCGTCGCCGTCATTGTCCGGATCCGGGCAACCGTCCTCATCCTGATAACCGTCCCGATCTTCCGCCGTGTCAGGGCAGCGGTCCTGCCCGTCCAGGATACCGTCCTGGTCGTTGTCGGATTCAGGGCAACCGTCCTCGTCCTGGAAGCCGTCCGGATCCTCGGGCTGCTCGGGGCACAGGTCCCGGTTGTCGGGAATGCCGTCATGATCCTTGTCCGCGTCGCCGAACCACCAGGTCACGCCCACCATGGCCTCGACCATGGCCGTGTTGGCGTCCACGTGGGTGGGACCCCAGTAGCGGCTCATGCCGGCATTGTCCACCTCGTTGCCGGGCATCAGGTAGTAACGGCCACCGAAACAGACGGCCAGCTGCTCGTTCACGAAGAAGTCCGCACCGAGGGAGATGCCGAAGGTGAAGTCCGTCCCCTTCAGAGGCACCGGGTTGCCGTTGGCGTCGTAGCCATCCACGGCATCCCCGGAGGGAAACAGCCTGGCGCTCAGGCCCCTTCGGTCCAGCACTTTCCAGTTGGTCAAACCCAGGCCCAGGCCACACCAGGGGCTGATGCTGGACTTGGGAGCGAAGCGATACCGCAGATGGGCCATGGGCTGCCACAGGATGTTGTGCAGCGGCGCGCCGCTTTTGCCGTTCAGGCCCACTTCCTCTCCGCGGTATTCGGCACCGGGACGGATGTGGCCGTATTTCAGGCTCAGTTGAAGGTTCCAGTGGGTGTCGAGGCCCCGCTCCAAGACCAGGATGCCGAATTGGTCCATGTTGGCGTAGTCCCGTGAACCCTCTGTCAACTTCATGACGCCGCTCTCAAAACCCAGTCCCCAGCGGCCCTTGGTATCCCCGGCGGCGGCGCTGGCGGCCATACTGCCGGCAAGGCAAAAAACAAGGAGGAAAACAAGAAGGCGGGTTCTGGGGAACATGGGATCCTCCGGCGCGGTTCGGGGTGCGGTTGGGGGGTAGGGGCTTTTTCGTTCGGGGAACAATTCCCGATCCTAGTTGTTGGGTGTATAATAATCAAGATATCTTGCGTTGAAGGTCTTGCGTCGGGATGGGGGGATGGCTTAATTGATAAAGAAAGCCTTAGGAGGGCCGCATCAGACCAGAGGGAGGCACCTTTTGAACAACCGGCAATGGCTTGTGGATGCTATCGAGGAAGAGGATCGTCTGTTGCGCCGCCAGGTGACGGCCTGTCCCCAGGAAATGCGGAACGTGTCGGGCGCCGACGGGGCCCTGAGCCTCCTGGAAACCCTGGCCCATATTGCCTATTGGGACAGTTTCACCGTGGATTTCTTCACCCGCAAATTGGATCGGGGCTGTCTCGACCCTCTACCTCCCCTGGATTTTGAGGAATACAATCGCCAGGCTCTGGACGCGGCCGCCACGTGGCCTTTTGGTGAAGTTCTGGCTCGTTATCTGGAATCTACCGGCGCGCTGACGGATTTTTTGAACATGCACTGGGATGATCTGACTCCTCGGGAACAGTTCGATCTGCGGATCACTCTGAAGCACCGCAAGCAGCATCGCATCAGCTTGGAAAAAAACCTGGGAAAAATTCTGGGATTACAGGCGCGAGGTTGAGACTAAGCCAACCCACGAGGTCGGGCGACTGCCAACAACAGTTGATCGATCAACAATTTCAGGGGCACAACGAAAACAAAAGATCCGCAAAAGCACAAAGGACCAGGGAAAACCTCTGGTCCTCAATGCTTTTGCGTTCCACGAGCCGAGATCCGGAACCGGGGGACTATTCCATCCGCAGGTTGAGATCGTCAATGACGCCCACGGGAGAGGGGTTCACACGGCCATCATTCTTGCCGTAGTCCCCAAAGACACCCAATTCTATCTTGCGGGTCTTCAACTCGGGTTTTTTGTAATTCTTCTTCATAGCTTGGCCTTTCACCCTAAGTGGGTTATGGAAACAAGGTTCATACCGGGTCAAGGGTATATTTCTCCCCGTCAGCCCTGATTATAACGCAAAAAATTCCCAGTGTCAACACTGTTACATCGCCACACTGTTACATCGCCATAATCCGCCACCAAACGGTGCAATCTTGCCTTTCGTGGCGGATCTTCCCCGTTCCCCGACATTCACTTCCCCCCACCGGTCGATCAAAAGCCCAT
>PDWJ01003923.1_pt1 | contig 18340 bp, 15 predicted proteins | sample 1430881 | NCBI WGS metagenome assembly PDWJ01 (sample SAMN01162460, study PRJNA174530) | Oral metagenome, whole genome shotgun sequencing project. | biome: Marine environment; feature: Marine mammal; material: Swab sample of the gingival sulcus; isolation source: swab sample of gingival sulcus...
TTTATTTCAATGGTTTAAAATTAATAATGATGATGCATTGTTAAATGTATCTTTTGGAGATATATTTAATTTTGACCAAAAGGTAAATAATCGTGGGGGTAGGGTAGGTGCTGCACTTTCTTATTATTTTATAAACCAATGGTTTGGTATTTCGTCTTATTTTATTCCATTTTACTTTTTTGTTGTCGGTGTTTTTTATACTACAAAGATAAAGTTATTAAATCTTAAAAAAATATTGAAATACAGTGCTTTGTCATTGGTGCTTTTGTCTATTATTTTAGGGTTTATTTTCTTTGATGATGATAAATTGAGTGTATTGGGTGGTGTGTTTGGACATCAGGCAAACTTTTTCTTACAGTCTATTTTAGGATATGTGGGAACCGGTATTTTTATCTTTTTCGTTATTATAAGTGTATTAACAATTGGATTTAATATTCCATTTAGATGGGTAAATGCTGAAAAATTTGAAGAAAAAAGAAAACAACGACAAGAAAGAAAATTAGAGAAAATAGCTGAAAAAGAAAGGTTAGAAAAGGAATTAAGGGAAATAAGGGAAAAGGAAAGATTGGAAAAACGTGAGGAGCAGCTTGAAAAACAACAAGATGAACAGGAAGAAGGTGTTGAAAATAATTCACAAGAACAAGCACCTAAAAGTAATGAAATTCCATTAGAAGTGTTGCCGGTAAGTGATGCTCAGAAAAATAAATCTAATACAGATGAAATAACATTTACAGTTGAAATTCCTAAGGAAGAATCAGAGGAAGAGGAAAAAGCTGAGGAGGGAAATCAAAATCAGTCCAATGAAAATACAAATAAAGGACATCAAGGTTTAGATACATTGTATGATCCACGATTAGATTTGCCTCATTATCAATTCCCATCTACAGATTTGTTGGAAGATTATAGTAGTAACACTAATTTTCAGGTAGAAAAACAGGAGTTGGAAGAGAATAAACAACAGATTGTGGATACATTGGCAAACTATTCCATAAAAATTGTATCTATAAAAGCGACTCCGGGTCCTACCATTACATTGTACGAAATTGTACCGGCACCGGGTGTTCGTATTTCCAAAATCAAAAACTTGGAAGATGATATTGCGATGAGTTTGGCAGCTTTGGGTATCCGAATTATTGCACCTATTCCGGGCAGGGGAACTATTGGTATTGAAGTGCCAAATAATAATCCTCAGACAGTTTCCATGAAATCAATTTTGAATTCAAAACGCTTTACACACTCTAAGTATCAGTTGCCGATAGGATTAGGAAAAACTATTTCAAATGAAAGTTATATTGCTGATTTGGCAAAAATGCCTCACTTATTAATTGCCGGTGCTACAGGACAAGGTAAGTCTGTGGGGTTAAACTCGATTATTGCCTCTTTGTTATATTCCAAACATCCTTCGGAATTGAAATTTGTATTGATAGACCCTAAAAAGGTGGAATTGACCTTGTTCAACAAAATTGAGCGTCATTATTTGGCAAAATTACCTGATGCAGAAGATGCTATTATTACAGAAACGCGTGAAGTAGTTCGGGTGTTAAATTCGTTGGTAATTGAGATGGAAGACCGATATGAGTTGTTGAAAGATGCTCAGGTGAGAAATATTATCGAATATAATGATAAGTTTATCAATAGAAGATTAAATCCTGAAAAAGGACACCGTTTTATGCCATATTTTGTGTTGGTAATTGATGAGTTTGCGGATTTAATTATGACGGCGGGCAAAGAAATTGAGAGTCCAATTACAAGATTGGCACAGTTAGCCAGGGCAATAGGAATACACTTGATTATTGCTACACAGCGTCCTTCGGTAAATATTATTACCGGTTCTATTAAGGCAAATTTCCCGGCAAGGATTGCTTTTAGGGTAATTTCAAAAATTGATTCACGTACAATTTTGGATTCGGGTGGAGCTGACCAGTTGGTGGGTCGTGGAGACATGTTGTTGTCCACCGGAAAAGAGCTTGTGAGATTGCAAGGAGCCTTTATTGATACTCCGGAGTTAGATCAACTAACAGAATTTATTGGTTCGCAGCGTGCTTATCCCGAAGCATATAGTTTGCCGGAATATTATGATGAAAATACTGAAACCAGTAAAGATTTAGAGGATTTGGGAAGAGATGAACTCTTTGAAGATGCAGCACGTGTGGTGGTAAGCAGTCAGCATGGTTCAACCTCGCTTTTACAGCGAAAAATGAAAATAGGGTATAACCGTGCCGGAAGAATTGTTGATCAATTGGAGGCTGCCGGTATTGTGGGTCCTTTTGAGGGTAGTAAGGCAAGAGAAGTTTTAGTGAAAGATATGGTTGATTTGGAACAGTTATTGTTAGATATTAGTCAAAACCTTAATAATGAATAGAATGAGAAAGTTAATTACGTTATTTTTTGTGCTTGTGGTGGTTCAAATGTCAGTTTTAGAGGGTGTGAAAGCTCAAAATCAGGAGGCTAAAGCCCAAAAGATTATTGAGAAAACCATTACCCAAATTAAGTCATATAATACCATAAAGATTATTTTTGATTATGTGATGACTAATGAAGCTGAAGGTATTAACGAAAGTTTTAAAGGCGAAATATTATCTCAAAAAGAGAAATACCGATTAAAAGTAGCCGGACAGGAGATTTATTGTAATGGTGCAAAACGTTGGACTTATATGCCCGATGCAGAAGAAGTTCAGCTTAATAATGTGTCATTAGATGGTGAAGCAGAAGGAGCATTGAATCCTTTGCAGTTATTGGATAATTATGCCAAAAAATTTAAGGTTACTTTACAAAAAAGTCAGGCAAAACATGAAGCAATAGTAAAGCTTATGCCTAAAGAAGAGGAAATGTTTAAGAAAGCATTGATTACCATTAATACACAAAAAAACGAGCCTATTTCTTTTTCGATGTATGATGAGGTAGGTAATATATTTACCTATAAAATTGTAGAGTTAATTCCAAATATTGCTTTAAAAGGCAATGAATTTACCTTTGATACAAAATTACATCCCGATGTTGAAGTAATTGATATGCGATAGTAACAAGGTCGGAAGACCGAAGACCGAAGCACGTCAGCTGGTAGGATCAATATCCGCAGAGTTGAAGCGGTGGGAAAGAATGGTGAATTGTGAATGATGAATTAATCAGAGATGCAATGCTTTGCATCTAAATCAGATATAATTAAATTGTTTAACCGCAAAGAACACAAAGGTCAGAAGTCTGAAGACGGAAGGTAGCCGGTCGCTGAGCGGAGTCGAAGCGGTGGGATGGCAAAATAATTACTCATTTTTAGATTGTTAATCAAAAAAATTGCACATTACTAATTGCTAATTGACTTCCTGCCCACCGCTTCGACTCCATTCAGTGACCGGCTGACCCTCCTTGCTAATCAACCATATGTATGATTATCATATCAAGATGCAATACCAACAGCCAAAACCAACGGCCAACACCCAATAGCCAAAATTTTCAATGAAGAATTAAAAATTAACTTATGTTTTTTAGATAGTTGTTTATATAATTTTTCTTTAACAGTAAATATTTTGTAAATTTTATTATACTGTATATCAGTAAATTAAATAATTTTTAAATAAATATTTGCATAAAAATTAATATAATATTTGCAAGATAACAACAGATTGTATACCTTTGCACTCCCTTTCGGGAACGATTCCGTAGCTCAGCTGGTAGAGCAACGCCCTTTTAAGGCGTGGGTCCTGAGTTCGAATCTCAGCGGGATCACAAAAAAACACCGTTATAATTTTTATAACGGTGTTTTTTTTATACTTTCAAACAATACTATTTCTTAGCTTTTTTCAATTCCTAAATCAGCAATAATATCAGTGATTTTTTGTGCTAATAAACTTTTTTGTGCTTCATAAGATTTATTCTTATCAAAAGGTGCTTTTACACTAAAATAGTATTTAATCTTGGGTTCGGTACCGGATGGGCGCATGGTGATTTTTGTACCATCATCTGTTAAGAACTGTAATACATTAGATTTTGGTAAATTAATCGGTTGTTTTTCTCCGGTTTTGATATTTTGCAATACAGACGATTGGTAATCGAATACTTGTGTTACATTACTGTTCAATATTTTTTGAGGTGGATTTTCACGATATTGTTTCATCCATGCTTTTATTTCCTCTTCTCCGGCTTTTCCCTCTCTTTTTACCGAAATTAAATTTTCCAAATACAAACCGTAATGTTGATAAATTTCCGGTAAAAATTGGTATAGATTCATCTTTTTTTCTGCGGCAACCCAGGCAGCAGCTTCAGCTATGATACAACAGGAAGCTACGGCGTCTTTATCTCTTACAAAGTCGCCAATTAAGTATCCATAACTTTCTTCCCCTCCAGCTATAAACTGCTCTTTCCCTTCTTTTTCTCTGATGAGCTCTGCTATCCATTTAAAACCGGTTAAAGTGTCATAACATTTTACATCATAACTTTTGGCGATATCGCACAAGATTTCAGATGTAACAACAGTTTTGGTAATAAATTTATTTGAAGTTAATTTCCCTAACTCTTTCCATTTATTCAGTAGGTAATAAATCATAATGGTTGCTGTTTGATTCCCATTAAATAACTCAAAATTACCATCTTCTTTTCTTACGGCTATACCTACTCTGTCGGAGTCAGGGTCTGTTGCCATAACCAATTCTGCACCTACAGCTTTTGCTTTTTCAATCGCCATTTCCAATGCTGCTGATTCTTCAGGATTTGGAGAATATACTGTAGGGAAATTTCCGTCAACAATATCTTGTTTTTCAACGTGATATACATTTTCAAATCCAAAGGATCTTAATGCTTTAGGTACAATATCTACCCCTGTTCCGTGTATCGGCGTATATACAATTTTTAGTCCTTGTTGTTTGATTAATTCAGGAGATAAAGACAATGTTTTAAGTTGTTGGATATATTTTTCGTCCATTTCTTTTCCCATACGATGCAACAGTGCTTTATTTCCTTCAAATTTTACTTGATTTACATCGGTAATTTGCCTTACTTCGTGAATAATATTTTTGTCATGAGGAGGAACAACTTGTGCGCCATCATTCCAATATACTTTATAGCCATTGTATTCTTTTGGATTATGTGATGCAGTAATCATAATACCACTGTCGCAACCCAACTCTCTAATTGCAAAACTCAATTCGGGTGTAGGACGCAATTCATCAAAAAGATATACTTCAATACCATTGGCGGTAAGTACATCGGCTACTGTATTGGCAAAAAAGGTATTGTTATTTCTACAATCGTAAGATATGGCAACTTTTATGGTTTTATTAGGATATGTTTTTAGGAGGTAATTGGCCAATCCTTGTGTGGTCATACCTACCGTATATTTATTCATTCGGTTGGTACCTACCCCCATAATGCCACGCATTCCACCGGTTCCAAAATCCAAATCCTTATAAAATGAGTTGGTTAATTCTTCTCCACCTTTGTTTAATAGGTCTTGTACTTCAGCTTTGGTTTTATCGTCAAAAGGATCTTTTGCCCATATTTTTGCCCTATCTATAATGTATTGTTCTGTTTTCATGTGATTTTGATTTGATGTAACTTAATTTTTAAAGAATGAAAGGGTAGTTTTTTTCTTACTAATTCCCATTTTCTATTTTTAAAGCACAAATTTAATTAAAACTGTAGATAATCCATAGAATATTTGAGAAAATACTTGCAGGTTTCAGTAAAAAAATAGGACTTTCATGTACTTATCATTTAAAATATTCTTACTTTTGTAGCCGTTTTTAAATAAAGAATTACGCATGTTTGAAGGACTAAATGAAAGACTGGAGCAGTCGTTTAAGATGCTCAAAGGACAAGGGCAAATATCGGAAATTAATATTGCCGAAACCTTAAAAGAAATTAGAAAAGCATTGTTAGAAGCAGATGTTAGCTATAAAATAGCCAAAAGCTTTACCAATGAAATTAAAGAGAAAGCATTAGGACAGAAGATATTAACTGCCGTTTCACCAGGTCAAATGATGGTGAAAATTGTGCACAGCGAATTGTCTCAATTAATGGGTGGCGAACATGCTGAACTCAACCTTTCGGGAAAACCAACCACAATTTTAATTGCCGGTTTGCAAGGTTCCGGAAAGACGACTTTTTCAGCGAAGTTGGCAAATTATTTAAGAACAAAAAAGAGTAAAAAACCGTTATTAGTTGCCGGAGACGTTTATCGTCCTGCGGCTATCAACCAGCTTCAAGTATTGGGAGAGCAGATAGGTGTTGATGTTTATACGGAAGAGGGTAATAAAAATCCGGTAGAAATTGCTGAAAAAGCAGTGCAATATGCCAAAGAAAATGGGTGTAATGCTGTGATTATCGATACCGCCGGACGTTTGGCAGTAGATGAAGCCATGATGAATGAGATATCAGCAGTAAACAAAGCCATTAATCCAACAGAAGCTTTATTTGTGGTGGATGCCATGACTGGTCAGGATGCTGTAAATACGGCAAAAGCATTTAACGATGTGATTGATTATGATGGTGTTGTGCTTACCAAGTTAGATGGTGATACACGTGGTGGTGCGGCTCTTACCATTCGTCGCGTAGTGGATAAACCGATAAAATTTGTCGGTATTGGTGAAAAAATGGAAGCCTTAGATATCTTTTATCCTAAAAGAATGGCTGACCGTATTTTGGGAATGGGTGATATTGTTTCATTGGTTGAAAAAGCACAAGAGCAATTTGATGAAAAAGAAGCCTTAAAAATCCAAAAGAAAATTGCTAAAAATCAATTTAATTTTGAAGATTTCCTAAAGCAAATTAAGCAAATTAAGAAAATGGGTAATCTAAAGGATTTGATGGGTATGATACCGGGTATGGGTAAAGCCATTAAGAATTTAGATATTGATGATGATGCTTTCAAAGGTATTGAAGCAATTATCAATTCCATGACATTGGAAGAAAGAAGAAACCCTAAGATTTTGGACGGAAGTCGCAGAAGAAGAATTGCTCAAGGTAGTGGAACGAATGTACAAGAAGTGAATCAGCTGATTAAACAATTTAAGGAAACCGGAAAAATGATGAAAATGCTGAAAAGTGGAGGCGGAAGAAAGATGATGAATGCATTACAAAATATGAAGGGAATGTAGAAAGGAGTGATGAGTTTTGAATGTTGAGTTTTGAGTTGGGAGGTTGGAAGATCGAAGACCGGAGTGTAAGTCGGAAAGAATTATAAATGGTGAATTGAGAATGATGAATTAATCAGACAATGTAGATGCAATGTTTTGCATCTAAAAGGTTTTGGAAACTTCTGAGGCCTGAGAAAAATAATTGTTAATTACTCATTATTAATTACTAATTGATTAAAAGCATAAAACGAATGAAATTAATAGACGGAAAAGCTATTTCAAATATCATAAAAGATGAAATAAAAAAAGAGGTAGAAAAATTAGATGACAACAAAAAAAGATTACCTCACTTAGCAGCTGTTATTGTAGGAAATGATCCTGCTAGTAAAACATATGTAGCTTCTAAGGAAAAAGCCTGTAAAAAAGTGGGATTTACTTCATCTGTTTACAGTATGAAAGAAAGTACAACAGAAGAAGAGTTGTTAGAGACCATTAACTTCTTAAATAAAGATGATGATATTGATGGTTTTATTGTTCAACTTCCTCTTCCTAAACATATTGATGAAAATAAGATTATCAATGCCATTTTACCTGAAAAGGACGTTGATGGTTTCCATCCTCAAAATATTGGAAAAATGGTGTTAAATCAACCGACATTACTTCCTGCAACACCACATGGAATTATGAAGTTGTTTGAATTATCAGATATAGAAACGGAAGGAAAACATTGTGTGGTTTTGGGCAGAAGTAATATTGTAGGTACACCTATGAGTATTCTTATGTCGCGAAAAAGTAAGCCGGGAAATGCAACTGTAACGCTTTGTCATAGTCGTACTAAAAATCTTAAGAGTATTGTAAAGCAAGCGGATATTATTATTGCTGCAATTGGTATTCCAAATTTCGTTACCGAAGATATGGTGAAAGATGGTGCTGTGATTATTGATGTGGGAATACACAGAGTAGATGATGAAACTTCAAAAAAAGGCTACAAACTTATTGGTGATGTTGATTTTGAAAATGTGAAGAATAAATGTAGTGCCATAACCCCTGTTCCGGGTGGCGTAGGGCCTATGACCATTGCCATGTTATTGTATAATACATTACAAGCCTATAACAATAATCAAAAATAGTTAATGGGTTATTAAAAATGAAACATCTAAAAAAAGTCTTGTTATCATTTGATAGCAAGACTTTTTTCGTAAACCCCTAAAATCTCCTGCGAAGTTTTAGAGGATAATAACTGCAAAACGCATTACTTTTCAGTAAACATCCTTGCAAATTCTTTATAAAACTCTTTAGAAGATGAAAAATTCATCATAAAGTTCATCCCTAATTTTTTCCTTCTAAATCCCATCACAACAAATATAAAAATACATAAGAAAAGAACGTACAAAGAATTATGTTTAATGGGATTAATCTCAAAAAAAAGAAAGGAAACAAACATCCCCGCACCAATTGTATATAAAATAATAAAAATAATTCTATTCATATCTCTTACTTTCTAAGAAACTGTAATACATCTAAAATACCGCAAGCAATAATTAATACAGTTAAAACAGGATTTTAAGACTATTTTTTTGACTATTTATTCATGATGTAAAATCCTAACATAACTCCTAAAATCCTTGTAGATTTTAGGTAGCAAAAATAAAAAATAATCTTTTCCAACTTTTGGATACAAGTGATATTTTTTACATAAAATTTAAGAAATAGCTTTCTATTAAGAAAAAATATTTTACCTTTGCAACTCAAATATGGTATTATCCATTATAAAATACGGACCCGTAGCATAATTGGATAGTGCACCTGACTACGGATCAGGAGGTTAGGGGTTCGAATCCCTTCGGGTTCACATAAAGCTGCTTAATTTTTAAGCGGCTTTTTTTTATGTGTGATAGGTATCTTATATGTTGGGAATATTTTTTATGAATTGTGTTTGCTGACAAAATCCTAATAACTAAATGGTGTTAGAACCTAAAAAATCAAGAAAAACTAATTCCTTACCCTTTCATCATATCCTGATAATTAGGGCAAATCGGTAACGAAATAATATCTTTCGAACGATAATCAACACGATAGGTGTAATGTGTCAATCCATTTGTAATGAACAGATAATTTACTTGCAAAGAAAGATTATATCTTAAAATTTGTTCAATGGTTTTTTGATTGATTTTCACCTGAGGGGCTTTGCATTCAACCAACATCAAAGGTTTTAGATTATTATCATATACAGCAACATCAAACCGTTTGTGTAATTTACCTACCTTAAATTGCTTTTCGATGGCAATCATTTGTTTAGGCACATCCTGATAATCAATCAAAAAATGCACAACATGTTGCCTTACCCACTCTTCGGGTGTAAGCAAGAGCTGTTTTTGCCTGACTGTATCCCATATTTTCACGCTTTTCTCATCTTCAAATAACTTTACTTGTACAAGCGGAAAATTCAATGGCACATTATTTTTTGCTATATCCATACCAATTCGGGATTTTGATGAGGTTTAATATATATCAACAATGGCTTAACGTTTTCATAGCCCATTTCTTTCAAACAACCGGCATACATTTCCATTTGTTGTTGATGTGAATCTTGCGGACTTCCGGTTTTGAAATCCACCACATAAGTGGCATCTTCTATAACAACAATTTTATCCGGACGCACCAACTTGCCTTGTTGTGTGATGATAGATTGTTCATTATAGACTGTTGATGTGTCTGAAAATAAATATTGTAATTGACGGTCTGTTATTAAATTATGCAAATCCGTTTTTAGTTGCTCAAAATAGGTTTCTGTAATTTTTCCTGTTAGCACATAGCTATTCAAAACCAATGGCAAATCTTCCAACGTATAAATTTCCGATAAAATTTCATGTACTAATGTTCCCCAAGCCGCTTCATTTTGTTGTTGATTTTCATCCGAAAGTTGCCACCATGCTTTACGTTGTTTTGCAATGGACATTTTGCTTTTCCAATGGGTATTAACAATATTTTGTAACAAAAAATCAGCTTTTTTCTCTTCTTTATCGGATTTTTGCTTCACATCTCCTCCAAAAGTAATTTGCATGTTTTCCACATCAAAATTTTCATGCTCACTAACAAAATGATACAAATAAGGAATGTTATTTTCGGTTTCTATTTTTGGAGGAAAATCCGAAACAATATACAATCGATTTTTGGGACGGGTAAAAGCCACATATACTCGGTTCATATCATCAATAAATACCTTATTTCGTTCTTCCTGATATTGATTGGCGTAAACAGTGGATTGCACCATTTTTTTGAACTTAATTTGAGCGGTTTTTAAAAGATTATAATCTTCATTGTCTTGCAAATCTATCCAATTATAGTTGGGTTTATTATTCAAACTGTGATGATAAAACGGCAAAATTACTACCGGATATTCCAGTCCTTTAGACTTATGAATGGTAATAATCTGTATAGCATCATCCCCTTGTGGAATTTGCAAAGAGACCTTGTCTTTTTTCTCCTCCCACCAATCTAACAAACCATACTCATCCATTTGTTCTCTATGAATAAGCTGATGAACTTCCTCCAGAAATCGCAACACATATGAATCTGTATTTTTCTGTAAATCAAATGATTGAATGATATTTTCAAGCTTTTCATACAATCCTAACGTACTCCACTTTTCAGCATCATATCCCAAACGATTAAACAACATATATTGGTAATTATTGCTTGATGCTGTGGCGTTAAACAGTTCATTTTTAATAAGCCAATCATGAAAAGACAGCTTTTCGGAAGCCTCTTTTTTATACAAAAATGTAACAATGCTTAACTGTGCTTCTTCATGCTGTGGATTAAGCAACAAATTCAGTACAGCAAACAAAAAATTTAATGTGGTACTGTCTGCCAACAATAATGAATCGGAAGAAATAACATCATATCCTAAAAGGGTTAAAAAACTTGCCACAGCAGCCCCTTCACTATTCCGATCACACAATACGGCAATATTCTTCAGTTGATACCCCGATTTCAAACAATCCTTAATGGCTTCCTCTGTTTTTTGCAACCTGTTTTCAAGCAATTCGCTGCCTTTTCCCTCCACAAAAGTTACGTTGACCTTTCCCTCATCCTTACTAAATGGGATTTGGTTATGATTTTCATAGATTTTTTGGAAATATTCGTTACCGGAACGCTGATAAATATATTCAAAATAGGCATTGTTAAAATCCACAATCGTTTTTGAAGAACGGTAATTCTTATTTAATAGTTTTTCATGAAAATGATGTTGTAAAGTACGGCTATACATTTCTTTTTCAGCCAATTGTTCAGCTTTAAAAATATGTGGCAATCGATAAAACTGTTCTGCCTCTCCACCCCTGAATCGATAAATGGATTGCTTGGCATCACCCACCAACATATTTTTTTTATCATAGGATAATCCATTGGCTACCAGTGGCAATAAATTATGCCATTGCAATATAGAAGTATCCTGAAACTCATCAATAAAACAATGGGTATATTTTTCACCTATACGCTCATATATAAAAGGTACTGCGGAATGACGTTGCAATTGCTCAGAAATTTTTTTGTTAAAATCAGAGATAAACACATAGTCATTTTCCTTTTTCAATTGCTGTAAAGCTTGATTGATTTCCACCAAAATCCCCATAGAAAAGAGATTTTCCAGCAATAAAATATCCAAAAAATATTGCTGATATTTCTTCTCAACAAATGCTTTGATATTTTGATAAATTTCCTGTAATTGTGGTACGATATTTAAAATGGCATCGCCATACAAACTAATAAGTTCTTTTTTGGAAGAGGTGTGTTTTTCGCCTTCAAAAAAGTTTAATTGCCTTTGGCTGGGCAATAAATCTTGAACACCCTCTTTTTTATAATCTTTGCGAATTAATTTGTTGAAATAACTACAAATACCATTTTTTCCATACGCAAAAGCATCACAAGGAATATCTCCAATAACCTCAAAAGCTGACTGAGCTTGTTTGGTTATATAATTTTCAAAAATCACTGTCCGACGGCGAATTACCTGCTCAATTTCTTCGAAATGTTCAAGTTTTAGTTCATTGATTAAGGGTAAAATGTCCAGCGACTCGTCTGAAAGTAAAGATAACCCCATTTGATACAAGGAATTTTCAATATTTGTACTTTTCCCTTCATTGGCCAAATGTTTCATCTGTTGGGTTAAAAAATGAGTAACCGGATGATTTGGCGACAATTCGTCTAAAATATCGTCCACAGCTTGTTTTACAAAACTTCCACCATCCATGATTACCTCAAATCTGTACGACAAATTGAATTCAAAGGCTACGCCTCTAATAATTCGGTGCATCAAGCTATCAATGGTAGATATGGCAAAATTAGAGTAATCATGCAGTATATTTTTCATGACAACCGCTGCATTTTCCTTAATTTCATCAAAAGTTAAACCGCTATTTAATAGTGGTTTAATTAAATATTCTATGGAAGTAAAATCTTCTGCCAGTGCTATTTGATGCAATGCAGATACTATTCTTCCTTTCATCTCTTCTGCCGCTTTATTGGTAAAAGTAATGGCAAGGATATGGCGAAATGATTTAGGTTGTCGGATAACAATATCTAAATATTCGATTACCAATTGCGTGGTTTTTCCCGAACCGGCAGAAGATTTATATACTAATAATTTGCCTGTGTTATCAATATTTTGATTATCAACGTAATCAGATGTATTATTCAACATATATCAACATAATAATGCCCAAAAATACGAAAGATTTTTTCTTTTTAACACATGATTATTGCTTTATTACATTATTATTTTCTAATTTTGGGCGTTAATTTATTAAAAAAACAAAGAAAGAATGGAATTTAAAGACTTAGTTGTCGTGTCCGGAAAGCCGGGGATTTTTAAGATTGTAAAGACGTCCGATAAAGGATTAATCATAGAATCATTAGAAGATAAAAAACGTATTCCCGTGTTTATTCACGACCAAATATCTTCTCTCGAAGAAATCAGCATCTATACCGATGAGGATGACATGATGTTAAAAGAGATTTTTCACAAAATGTTAACACACGAAGACAAACAAGAACTGATTGATGCTAAATTGAAGAAATTGTCAAATGATCAGTTGAGTGATCTTTTTGGTAAATTTATCCCTGAGTATGATGATGAGCGTGTATATCCTTCACATATCAAAAAAATGGTTCGTTGGTTTCAAATCTTAGATCAACATAACTTACTTGATTTGACAATCCCTAAAGAGGAAGAAGAGACAACAACAGAAGAAACAACAGACAAAAAAGAAGAGGAAAAGAAATAATTTTTCTTTGAATTTGTAAAGATGTAAAAAAAGATGCGATAAGTTTTTACCGCATCTTTTTTATTAATCAAATTTCTTTTACCTTTCTTATTTCTTCACATAAAAAAACTCTCTGATTTATTGACTTTCAATTATCAGAGAGTTTTTTGTGGGCCCACCTGGACTTGAACCAGGGACCCCTTGATTATGAGTCAAGTGCTCTAACCAACTGAGCTATAGGCCCCAATTTCATATTCTATATAAGAACGTTTGAAATAGCGAATGCAAATATATGAATAAATTATTAAGTAACAATATTTTTTAGTGAAAAAATAAAAATTAATTAAACACTAAATAACAAAAAGTAAATAAATTATTTTAAATCAATATTTTATTTGTCTCCATTATTTGATAATTCAGCTAATGCATTTGTGAAAATATTTTTTACTTCTTGAATGTTTTGAGCATTCATTAAGCTTAATTTAAACGGTTTGAAATGCTCCACACCTTTAAAATAACCAGAATATAGTTTTCGCATTTCAAGAATTGATTGCCTTTCACCTTTTTCAAGGATATTTTCTTCCAGATGTTGAAGGCAAATGTTTATACGCTCATTTAAAGTAGGTACATCCAATAGTATCTGTTGTTCTATATAGGTCTTCACAGCTTTAAATATCCATGGATTACCAATGGCAGTTCTGCCAATCATTATTGCATCGGGATGATAGTGTTCAAAAGCATATAAAGCTTCCTGAGGGGTTGTTATATCTCCATTCCCAATTATTGGAATTTCAATATTCTTATTGTCTTTCAATTGTTTGATATGTGTCCAATCTGATTTTCCTTTATAGAGTTGAGAACGTGTTCTGGCATGCAACGTCAGGGCTTTTATGCCGCATTTCTACCATTAAATCCGGTTGTCTTAACATACCAGAACCACCGCCTTTTCTCACTACTTTTTTTACAGGACAACCAAAGTTCAAATCAATCAAATCCGGTTGAAACCGCTCGGCATATTTAGCTGCTTCAATCATTGATTGAATATCATGCCCGAAAATTTGTATACCTACAGGTCGTTCGACATCATCAATCAATAACTTATTTAAACTTTTTTGAGCATCCCTAATCAATCCTTCGGATGATACAAATTCTGTATATACCATATCTGCACCCATTTTTTTGCAAATCTTTCTAAACGAATGATCTGTAACATCTTCCATAGGTGCTAGAAAAATGGGTTTGTCATTAAATTCAATCTTTCCAATTTTCATGTCTGCAAAATTAACTAAATTATTCCAGTCTTAAGCTTTCTCTAATATTATCATAATCGTATGTAGGTGAATAAGATGAGATAAAATAAGCAAGATTGGATAAGTTTTGAAAGTAATTTTATGCCTATTTTTGTATTCGGAATTTGTTATGAGAGAAAGTACAAATAAAGAATATAATAAATCAATTAACCTTGCTATTGATTATGTTAATCAGCACTTGAATGAGTGTGTGGATATAAAAACAATAGCACAGGAGGCAATGATTTCTGAATTTCACTTTTGCAGGATTTTTAAAGCTTATATAGGTGAATCCATAGGTGCGTATATTACCCGTTTAAGAATGGAAAGAGTGGCGCATTTGTTGCAGGTTTCTAACCAAACGCTTACGGATATTGCAGAACAAACAGGCTATCAATCACAACAATCTCTATCAAAAGCTTTTAAAAAACACTTTGGAATAGCACCATCAGCTTTTAGACATTTGAATACGTATTTATCAGCAAAATTACCTGTTCCTAAACACAGTAAAGTAACTTTAAATCCCAAAATAGTGGATTTAGATGCGAAAAATCTGGTGTATATTCGTATTATTGCCAAATACGGCTCAACATTGGATTATAAAACCGCTTGGGAAAAGTTAATATCTTTTGCTAAAGATAAAGATTTATTGAGTAAAAATAGTGAGTATATAGGTTTGAGTTTTGACGATCCTAATATTACGGAGGAAGATAAATGTCGCTTCTATGCTTGTATATCCACTGATAAAAAGGTGAAAGCTGAGGGTAAATTTGGAATTTATACCATTCCGGCAGGTAAGTTTGCATTATTTTTACACAAAGGAGCCTATTCAGGTTTGAACGATTTGTATCAGGCAATTTATTCAGGTTGGTTACCTGATAATTATACTAAAATTCGCAATAGCAATTCCTTTGAAAGATATATTAACAGTCCTGATGAGGTAAAAGAAGAAGATTTATTAACGGAAGCATATATTCCATTAGAATGATAAATTTGGCCTTTGGCTTTATTGTCTAAGGTTCATAATTAAATTTTATAATCCATCGCTTATCATTTATAAATATAAAGTAAAATAAGCTAAAAGCTAATAACCAAAAGCCAATAGCAAATAAAAAATAAAATTATGGCACGACCAAGAACAAAAACAGATTTAATAGCGGCATCTAATGCCAATTTTGAGAAACTTTGGAAGACCATTGATGCACTTTCCGAAGAAGCTTTCAACACACAGTTCGATTTTTCTGATAATCCTAAACTCAAAGAAGCACATTGGCAAAGAGATAAAAATGTGAGGGATATATTGGTGCATTTGTATGAATGGCATCAGTTGTTAATTCACTGGATAACGAAAAATCAGTCCGGCGAGGAGGTTAAATTTCTGCCTGAATCTTATACCTTTAAAAACATTGCAGATATGAATGTTAAGTTTTGGGAAAAACATCAGGAAACACCTTACGAAAAAGCTGTGGAAATACTGAATAATAGTCATCAGGAAGTGATGAAGATTATTGAGTCTTTTAGTAATGAAGAATTGTTTACCAATAAATATTTTGCGTGGACAGGTACAACCAGCGTGGGAAGTTATTGTGTTTCAGCAACGTCAAGTCATTACGATTGGGCGATAAAGAAAATTAATAAGCATAAGCGGAATGTAAAGTGAGTTTTGAGTTGACAATAGGCTGGAAGTCCGAAGAGAAATAGCCAACTAGAAGCTAATGGACAATAGTTAACATCTAAAAAAAGAAAAAACTAAAAGCTGATAGCTAACAGCCAAAGGCCAATAGCTAAAGGCTAATAGCAAAATAAATATGAAACACGAGTGGAGAAAAAAGGAAAAAGCTATTTATTTACCTAAAAATAAACCGGCATTAATAACGATTCCTGATTATCAATTTATAATATTAAGTGGAAAGGGCAATCCTAATGATGATTTCTTTTCAGCATATATTGAGGTTTTGTATAGCGTAGCCTATGCCATTAAAATGAACATCAAAAAACTGAAAAATCCACCTAAAAATTATCAGGACTGGACAGTATATCCTTTGGAGGGGGTTTGGGATATTGCTAAAAATGCTAAAATGGATGTTGATGGTAAAATCAATAAAAACGATTTGGTATTTGACTTAATGATAAGACAGCCGGATTTTGTAAGTCGTGGTTTTTTTGATGAAATGATTAAATTAACCAAAGCAAAAAAGCCACACAAACTTTTAGATGAGGTGAAATTTCAAAAAATAACTGAAGGTAAATGTATTCAAATGCTTCATATAGGAAGTTATGACGATGAACAGGCAAGTTTCCAACAAATGGAGGCATTTACAAGAGATTTAAATCTAAAAAGAATCTCAAAATCACATCGGGAAATTTATTTATCAGATTTTAGAAAAGTGCCAACGGAAAAATTAAAAACCGTTTTACGATTTCAAGTAGTGGAGAAGTAAAATTGATGTAAATAAAAAATAATGTGGTTTAAATTAGAGCTAAAAGAATTGTTGCCGTTTTATCTGGTCGAAAATTAATGCTAAAATAGTGCGATTAAAATCAAAAGTAATGGCTTATTATGCTTTTGATGATATGAGATTTCAATGCTAAAATAGTTCGATTAAAGTTATTGCCAAATATGAAAACTTCTTACGCAACCATCCATTTCAATGCTAAAATAGTAAAATATCCAAAAAAGCTTCTGCATAACTTGCGTAAGCTTCAAAGTTTCAATTCCAGTTTTGGTGCGATTAAAGTGAATAACGATAAAAGCAAAACATGCAAGCGAATACAAGTTTCAATTCCACTTTTGGTACGATTAAAGTTACAATCGGATTTTTTAAACGTGTTTGATATTGATACGTTTCAATTCCACTTTTGGTACGATTAAAGTATGCTACAACATATTCCAAAATCATTTTTTTAATTTGTTTCAATTCCACTTTTGGTACGATTAAAGTTTTTGTGTTTTGCGACAAATATGGGGTTATCTTTGGTTTCAATTCCACTTTTGGTACGATTAAAGTCTGTTTTAAATTCTTTTTCAAGATTAGCATTTTTAAGTTTCAATTCCACTTTTGGTACGATTAAAGTTGAGAGAACTTCAAAATGGTTATACTTTTGATAGTAAGTTTCAATTCCACTTTTGGTACGATTAAAGTATTGATGAAATGCGGCTTTATGGGGATTGCATTTGTTTCAATTCCAGTTTTGGTACGATTAAAGTCTAAATGTTATTTCGGATTTGCCAAAGGACGTTCAGTGTTTCAATTCCAGTTTTGGTACGATTAAAGTGAAAGTACGGATTGTGTTCAAAGTGCCTTGCTAAAGTTTCAATTCCAGTTTTGGTACGATTAAAGTGGAGCCTCAAGGCTACCAAGTACAAACGTTTATACTTCGTTTCAATTCCAGTTTTGGTACGATTAAAGTGCGATTTGAACAAAACCTTTGTAGCCTATTTGGAATGTTTCAATTCCAGTTTTGGTACGATTAAAGTCAGACCGAATATCACACAGGGACACAAAGTCTTATTTTGTTTCAATTCCAGTTTTGGTACGATTAAAGTGAAAGTAATAATAGGCTTTGTGGTGGTAATTGTAATTGGTTTCAATTCCAGTTTTGGTACGATTAAAGTTGTTTTAGGTATAATGGACATTTTTAATGGTTTTTCGGAGACATTATTCTCTAATGGACATTTTTAATGGTTTATATTTTTCGCTCAATAAACATTCTATTT
>PDWJ01002675.1_pt1 | contig 18338 bp, 15 predicted proteins | sample 1430881 | NCBI WGS metagenome assembly PDWJ01 (sample SAMN01162460, study PRJNA174530) | Oral metagenome, whole genome shotgun sequencing project. | biome: Marine environment; feature: Marine mammal; material: Swab sample of the gingival sulcus; isolation source: swab sample of gingival sulcus...
CAATCTCACTTCTTATCCTTCATCAATCACCAAAGAGTTCACTCTTTACTAATTAACGGGTACATTGTTTAGTTTTCATGGTTCAAGTACTGTTGCAAACCGTGAAGCACCTGACACGTTTGTGCTCGCACAAAACGTGGCTAGTTGCTGAAACGGTTTATTTCGTGCGCGTTTGTGAAGTGGATGCCTTTAGCTGCGCCAGCAGCGGCAATCGCTTCAGCGATTGGGCAGACATTTTCACTGCACGAAACGCTTGGCAACAATCGTGAGCGTTTGTATCGTGCGCGTTTAGTGAAGTGGATGCCCTCAGCTGCGTTAGCAGCGGCAATCACCTCTACCGCGCTATTTTTGCCTCATACTGCGCTAGCCGCGTCTCCGTCTGCGGTTACGTATTTTTGATACGCGCCCTCGACGTCACCTTGCTAGCTGTGTCTGATGCAAAACTATCTGCGGTAGCATCTCTTGACTCACTGCACGAATCGCTTTTTATCACCTGCGTTTTCAGCCGCTTTTTATGCCGCTTTTTTCGCAGTGCAACACATCGCCGTTTCGATTGGCGACTTGTATAGTCTATCACCAATACCCCATTACGTCAAGGGGTTTTTAAAAGTTTTTTTAGCTTTTTTTTGCTTTTGTTTTTAGCCAGTTAAAAATTAAATTTGATAAATTTTTACTGCTCGAAATTCAGCTTTATATTTCTTGTTTTTAAAGCTATATCGGTCGCTATTTCTTCTTGCTTGTATATCAAGTATTGTCTATCAAATTTCCAATTCAAAAACGCAAATCTTCACTTTGTTATACTTTTTATGATACGACTAAACAATCACGCTAATGTTTCAAAGTGACCAGCTGTCAAATAACCATATTCAAGTGCCGTTTTTAGCTTGATGGCACCGCCGGTTATTTCTTTTAACTGTTCGATTACACTTTTTTCTTCAGTATTGGCAACAAAAAACTGTAGTGTCACACTTTCGGCAAACTCACTCTTAGTGATATGTGCTGCAATGTTTTTTAAGAGGTACTCAATTTTACCGTGATAGTGATAATCATAATTGCATTCAAAACGACAATAACGGTCAACTGTGACCAACTGCTCAATAATGGCAGACTTGGCTGCCGCAGTATAAGCTCTGACCAGCCCACCGGTTCCCAACTTTATACCACCAAAATAGCGCACCACCACCAAACAAATATCGGTAATTTGCTCACCTTTAAGCATCGCCAATATTGGCACGCCGGCCGTCCCCGACGGCTCGCCGTCATCTGAGTAGCGCTCAATGCTGTAGGGATGTCCAATCAAGTAGGCCGGCACGCAATGAGTAGCGCGCCAATGCGTCTTTCTAATTTCCTCAATAAACGCTTTAGCTGTAATCTCATCTGAAACTGGTTTGGCAAATGTTAAAAAGCGGGACTTCTGAACGCTTATCTCTGCGCTACAATTTTTTGTTATCGTTTTGTACATTTGATTACTCCACTAAATAATGAGCGTACTTATTAATGTAGATATTATCTAATTGAATTGTGATCTGTGTACCCACTTCGTCGTGTTTGGTCTCTATCACTTTGCCCAAATTAATTAACTGGTTGAGATCTGAACCGGCACTATACGGCAGATGCATCACCACTGTGCTAATTGTCTCATACAATAATTGATCGATGCTTTCAACTAACCGACTGATATTTTGGCCACTTGTCACTGAAACCAACAGGCCATCATTATAAAAATCATTCGCTTGGGCCAAACCTTTATCAATTTTATTATAGACAATCAATGATTTTTTAGTACCCGCGCCAAGCTGTTGCAATGTTTGTTCAGTTACTTGACGCTGCATTAAACAGTTTTCATCAGAGGCATCGATAACTTGTATGAGCAAATCGGCATCAAGCGCCTCACTCAGGGTCGCCTTAAAAGCCTCAACTAAATGATGCGGCAATGCACTAACAAAGCCAACCGTATCAACCATAATAAGCGCTTTATGCTCATCAAGATATATTTTTCTGTGAAATGTATCTAATGTGGCAAACAGCATATCATGTTGAAAGACGCGTTTATCTTCAGCTGCAGTACTATAGTGGTCAACAAAATAGTTGAGTAGTGATGATTTGCCCGCATTGGTATAACCAACCAAGGCAACAATTGGCAGACCGCTTTTTTGTCTTTTTTTCTTATTTTCTATCGCTTTGTCTTGAATATCTTTTAGCTTATGATTTAAATCTGCTAAGCGTTTGTTGATGCGACGCCGATCTATTTCGAGTTTTTGCTCGCCGGGGCCACGCGTGCCGATGCCACCACCGGTACGTGACAGCGACTCACCAAAGCCAACTAGGCGCGGTAAACGATATTTTAGTTGCGCCAGCTCTACTTGCAACTTAGCAACGCCTGATTGCGCTCTCAATGCAAAAATATCAAGGATTAAGGCCGTGCGATCAATCACGCGACAATTGAGTTGTGTCTCTAAATTTCTAATTTGTGAACCGCTTAGCTCACTATTAAAAATCACGCAATTCGCCTCTAAACGTTCAATATACTGGGCTAGTTCTTCAACTTTTCCCTTGCCGATATAGGTTTTGACATCGATCTTTGCTTTATTTTGAACTATTTGGCCCAACACCTCGGCACCTGCCGCAACGGCCAACTCATGAAGTTCTATCATTTGATTGTCAAAATCGGTTGCATGCTTATCGCCTTTATCAAGCCCAACCAAAATAGCGCGACAGTCAAATGGTGCCTCTGTTTGATATTTTAAATCATTCATAATGTCTTCCTCTTTTATATCCTCTAAGCTAGTTTAGCATATTTTTTAGTGTTATCCTACTTTAAATACCCCATATTATAAGAAAAATTATCAGTACCTATATTAAAATTGTATTATGGGATTAACATGTCAAACAAGTTGTGATATTATAAGGTTATATTTAAGAAACTATTATTTCGTTTTGATGTATCAAATTATCGTTTATCCGCATTTGGAGGAAGCTCATGGCCAGACAAACACGACAGAATAAAAGGAAAAGAGGCGGTTTGCTCAATTTCCTACTCTATACATTTCTATTTATTTTAGTGATTGGTTTAATAGGTGGTGCCTTGATATTTAGCAAGGTAAAATCTATTATTGACGACACAGAACCGATTACTGATTACAACATTGAAACCCTATTAGCCGAAAACTCATACTTGTATGACAAAGACGGCAATTTTATTGAAAATATCCAAAGCAACTACATACGGACTATTGTCAGTTACGATCAAATTGATAAGGACATCATCGATGCCTTTGTCGCCATTGAAGATAAAACCTTTTTTGAACACAATGGATTTAACTATATTCGCTTGATCGGTTCGATTATCGAAGCCTTGCAAACCGGCGAAGATCCTAAAGGTACTTCAACGATTACGCAACAGTACGCCCGTAATATGTACTTGCCAGATACCAAATTTGAACGCAGTTACATACGAAAAACCAAAGAGGCTTATTATACCCTGCAAATTGAGGAGCACCTTAATAAAGAACAAATTATCACCGCTTATCTAAACACAATTGATTTGGGTGCCAATGTACAAGGTGTACAAGCGGCTACACAGCGTTATTTTTCAAAGGATGCCAATAATGTCGACTATATCGAGGCGGCAATCTTGGCCGGCATACCAAAGGCCAACAGCACATATAGTCCGTTTATCAATATTTTAGCATCAGATGTAACCGATGATATGATTGTACTGGGCGACTATGACGAAGAAATGAAAATTATCTTTAACGAAAAGATGATTCCGCGCTTTAAAACGGTTATTAACGCCATGAGAGTAAATGGCTATATCAGTCAAGAAGAAGCTGACTATGCAATTGAATACGCTGAGAGTAGGCAGATAATTGAACGCTTTGCCCCTGGTGCCTTTGTGCGTGAAAACATCACTTCATATTTTTCCGATATGGTAAAAGAAGATGTTGTTCAAACGCTGATGAAAGAGTTGGGTCTGTCAGAAGAAGCCGCCAAGCGCAAATTATACGGTGGCGGCCTGCGCATTTACTCGACACTTGATTTAAACATGCAAAAAATTCTCGATCGCAATTACAATGCCGAGCCTTTTTCAACAGAGTTTGATGCTGAAACACGCAAAGCTGTCGTCTCTTTTCAAAATAAGTATGGCATTGATGCAGTGGGTGTAATCGGCCCTCAAACGATTGCCAAAATGGATGAGTTAGAGCTGATCGACGCTTCTAAATTAAATGAAGAAAGCTATCAAGTTGGCAGTGTCGGCGAAGATGTTATCGTGCTTAAGGAAGCGCTCGAAAAAGACGGCGTCTTATTCCGCAAAAATGATAATCTGCCCTATTGTATCGCCTATCGCGATGGCTATCGCAATATACTCGGTCTGAGAGAAAATAATAGCAAGGCAGTTGTTGGCTCTAAAATTATACTTAGTTACTACGATCACGTCATCAACGATAGAGATGAATTCGTCATTCAAAGCAGCGACTATAAATTGACAGAAAATGGCGATTTGGTATTGCTGAAAAATAGAGCGTTAAACTTTTATACGGTTACAAATCCAGATGGAACTAGCGGTATTGAGGCCTTCTTGAAAGACGCTTATAAAGTCAACGAAGATTCTGTAAAAAGATTGCGCGGCGCCTCTAACTTTTACGCTGAAAAGGTTTCTGTCGCAGAACTCTATATTTTTAACGGCGGCACCATAGCAATTCCCTTTGAATACAAACGATTTGATGATAATAAAAATTTGATTATTTCAAAGGACTTTTTAAAAGACAAAAATGATTTTTACCGACTTGATGAAAATGGCAATCTCTGCATTAATGAAACCTATTATACCCTGGCCAAAACTGGTATTATCCAACCACAATCTGCCATGATTGTTATCGACTACCACACCGGTGAGTTACGCGCACTGGTCGGCGGTCGCAATGTCAGCGGAAAAAAAATATACAATCGCGCGATTAACCCACGTCAACCCGGTTCGACAATTAAACCGTTAGGTGTTTACACGCCGGCGCTTGATAATGGCATTACCGCCGCAACCGTATTTGACGATGTGCCGCGCTATACTGCCAGCGGACGCCGTTGGCCGCAAAACTACTTTGAATCGGCCGCAATTAAGCACAAAGGCATTATGACCGTGCGCGAGGCGGTATACGATTCAAACAATGTTGTCGCCGTAAAGGTTGCCGATACGGTTGGCGTTGAAAACTGCATCCCTTATTTAGAAAAATTTGGCATAACCACTTTGGTCACTGAAGGTGATGTGAATGATAAAAACTTGGCCTCAGTTGCATTGGGCGGTATGACACGTGGTATTTCGCCGCTCGAAATGACGGCCGGCTACGGTGCAATTGCCAATGGCGGCATTCGTAACGAAACGATCACTTTTACCAGAATTACCGATCGCGAAGGCAATCTCATCATTGACCGAAAACCGGAGAAAACCTACGTTGTTGATGAACAGGTCGCCTACGTTATGCAACATATTTTAGAATCTGGCGGTACGCTGGGTCATGCCAAACGGGCTGTGCTTCGACCGGGCAATGTCGGTATTCCAATCGCCGGCAAAACCGGTACGACCTCCAATAAAAACGATGCGTGGTTTATTGGCTTTAGCCCCTACTACGTCGCCGGCATGTGGATAGGTAACGACATTCAAGTATCGCTATCTAAAGGTTCATATAGCGCGGCAGATTATTGGCAAAAAATTATGATTGAAATCCACGAAGGATTACCCGATAAATCGTTTAAGACACCTGAAGAAGTCGGCCTAATTGCAATGACCGTCGACAGTAAATCGGGTAAAATTCCGACACCGCTTAGCTATGCCGACCCACAAGGTGGCAATATTATTACCGAATACTTTATTCCGGGCACGCAACCAACTGAAAAAGACGACGTTCACGTTGAAGTGACCGTTTGTTCAGAAAGCAATAAACTAATTACTGAATTCTGCCCAGAACGAACGCATGTATCGCGGGTTTATCGTACGCGCTTAGACGACGATTATGACCCCTACGCTTATGGCAATCACTATGTTATCGGCGATGAACAGTTTACGATTCCTAAATCACAAATTCCATTATTAGGAACAGAAGGTAGCGCGCCAGAAGATAGCGGCGGCACCGAGGGCGTCTACTGCTATATCCACACCAGTAATCCTTGGACAGCACAACGCACCATTGACTTGCTGGCCGGCACACCGGTAGCCGCAAACGCTGACGGCAGCTATGTAATTAAGGCATCAATTATCGTCACCAACATTTACGATGTACCTTTTAAGGTCGATGCCGGCTCAATAATTGACGCACACGGTACAATTACCGCCTATGATAGCACTAACAATGAAAGTGCTTACACCTTTATTTATCCGTGGCAGATTAAAGAATTTAGCACCAATCCGGATGGCCCGTCTTATACGCCGCCAACTACTGAAGCAACAACTGATGATGAAGAAACGACAAATAACGAAACAACCACTGGCGTAGAAACAACAACCAGTGAAGCAGGCACTGAAGAAACAACCGTTGATTACACTGAAATAAACACCGATGAACCAACCAGCACAACCGAAGATAACGATTAGAGCAGCTGCATTTTGACAAGTAACAAGCATATGACAAGGAGGTTAAAATGACCAATCAACTAAACCCAACAAGCGAAAAAGATTTTGATTTTGATGCCGCACAAACAACTAAGGAGATTGAGTTAAGGCTAAAGGATTCGCCGGAAATTGTTCAGCTCAGCAAAGATCTTGATATCAATGACAGCAAATCGATATTGACATTTGGCAAATCTTCGGCCGAGGAAGTTAGCGCATTAGCTGACAGCATTTTAAACACGATGAAGACTTCAAGTGTTGAAGATTCCGGTCGCATGCTTACTAAGCTAAACGCCATTATGGAAAAGTTTGACGCCAAGGATTTTGCTGAAGAAGACCAAAACTTTTTGCAAAAGCTATTCAGTGGTGCTAAAAAAACAATTGATCAACTACTCCAAAAATATGAAAGCATGGGTGGCGAAGTCGACAAGGTTTACGTTGAATTAAAGACCTATGAAACGGAAATTGAGCAAACAAATGAAAATTTAGAAATGCTTTTTAAAAGCAATATCAGCTACTATGAGATGCTGCAGAAATACGTGCTAGCCGGCAACAAAATCGTTGAAGATCTAAAAAACAATCAATTGATTGCATTACGTGAAAAAGCGGCCAACAGCAGTGAGCAGATTGATCAAATTAATCTACACAATATGGAACAGGCCATCGAAATGGTCGAGCAGCGCGTCTACGACCTCGAATTAGCCAAGAATGTCGCCTTACAATCATTGCCTCAAATTAAAATGATTCAAAAGGGAAATTACAATTTAATGCGTAAAATAAACTCTGCCTTTATCGTCACATTGCCGATATTTAAGCAAAGCCTTACACAGGCAATCGCTCTAAAAAGACAGAGCATTCAAGCCGAAGCGATGTCAGCACTCGACGAGAAAACCAATGAACTGTTAATGCGCAATGCCGAAAACACGGCGACGCAATCGAAGCTAACAGCGCAATTATCTAGCAACAGTTCAATTGATGTCGAAACACTCGAAAAGACATGGAATACGATTATTGCCGGAATTGAAGAAACAAAGCGCATTCAAGACGAAGCTAAACAAAGCAGAACTGAGGGACTTGCCCGTCTTGAAATCATCAATCGTGAATTTAAAGAAAAAGCCAATTTGGCATAAAAGTAAAGCGCCGACCACTTAGCTAATGTGGTCGGCTTTTTTATTACAACTCTAAAAAAATATCGTTTAACCTGTTATGTACCATCTCTTCAGGCAGAACTTCTTTACTAAATAGTGCGCTTATCGTAACAAAATCACTACCAAAATTGCGATTTTGCCAGTCGATCTGGTAGTCAAAAAATACCTGTAGCAGTTCTGACACTAAAAAGCCAAGCGCTTCTAATGAATAGCGCAATTTCTCGGGATGAATACAAGGCTTGCCAAATTTTTTAGCGCACTCTGAACAATAGGTACAACTGCCCGGTGGAATGCTGACGACTTTATCATCTGAAACTTCTAACGATAATAGTCGCAAGTTTAATTTGTCTTTGATTTGGTCAAATGCATACATTGAGAGACGGCCGTACAAATCGTCGCTGGCAGCCTGATTATAACGCCTTAAAGTCGGCGAATCATACTGCCGGCTTGCCAAATAACCTTGCCTAGCAGCCAACTGTTCAGTTGCAACAACGGTTAAAATAAGCGTCGCAAAATCAAAACGACGCAACCAAGTTTTTCTTTCAAAGTCAAAATTAGGGCAACTGTGGTTAATGCCAAAATTACTACACGATTGACAAAAGCCCACTACTTCGAGCGGGCGATAACATTGCAATAATCGTGTCATATTTACGGTTTTCAATCTAATCTGCGGCTTTAATAACATATTTTTAGAAAACTAGCCAAGTTTGTCACCATTCTTGACCGGCCTATCCGGCTTGATCAAAACAACGCCACCATCTGAATAGGTACCTAGTACCAAGACTTCTGACATATAATCGGCAATTTGTCGCGGCGGAAAATTAACAACCGCCAAAACCTGCTGTCCAATAAGCATTTCGCAGTTGTAATAATCGGTAATCTGCGCACTGGATTTTTTTAAGCCCAGTTCCGCCCCAAAGTCAACAACTAATTGATAGGCCGGTTTTCTGGCCTTAACAAATTCTTTAGCTTCTACGACAGTGCCAACGCGAATATCCAGTTTCATAAAATCGTCAAATGTCGCCATTAAACCCTCCGCCAGCGTCTGTTAGATAAACTTGAAAATCAGGTTTACATAACAAAACAACACTGCTGCTATCATCATGCTGGGGCCAAAGTACATTTCTGAATGCAGGTTAAACTCTTCTTCCGGTTTTTCCTTTGACAACTTGCGCCTTACCAATTTAATAATCGCGAAAATGGCGGCGACATAAAATGCTGAAAAACCGATAATTAGTGCCGGCATATAGCCGAGATACAAACCGATTACAGCTAAAAAAATTACATCACCTTGACCAAATGCCTCTTTGCCATAGTAGAGTCTAGCCAATAAGTAAACCGCTAAGTACAATCCACCGCCGACAAAAAAACCGATGATGTGATCTTTGACCGTCAAGCTATGTGGAAAAAACATCAACGCCAACGCAACTGCGCCAAAAAAAACAAAGACACTGTCAAACATAATGCCATGCTTTAAGTCAATAAGGGCGACAATCGTCAGCATACAAAAAAACGAAAAATAGAGCGCCGCGTCAATATAGCTTGGGCAAAAATGAAAACAAAACAGCGCACTTAGCGCCGTATATAACTCGACAGTGGCATACATCGGCGATATTTTTTGCTTACAGTAACGGCATTTGCCACCGGTAGATAAATAGGAAAAAACAGGAACTAAATCATAAAATTTAAGCTGATTGCCACATGACATGCATTTAGACCGAGAGATAAAAAAGCTCTCTTCACTAGGCAGCCTTATAATGACGACATTAATAAAGCTGCCCAGTAATAAGCCATATATAAAAACAATTATACTAAGAACCATTCTATCACATCAAATAGTTGCGGATTGTAGTTCAAAACTGATACAACAAATTTTTCGTCAACTATATCTCCTGATTTAACTATCAAGTTGCCATTGTAGTCCGGAATATTCTTAGATATTTCTCTACCCTTGTTCTTTTGATAAAAACTATTGACGCGTTCGTCTTCAAAAGTTACTTCTTTTTCAACTTTAGCTTCTTGAATAGCCGCTTCTTTAGCAAGTGCCTCTTTGGCAAAGAGCTTATCAACCAACTCAGCCTTATCAAGTTCTTCATTAGCAAAATTTTGTTGCGAAAGACTGTCTTGAGAAAATGCCGACTGAGACAATGTTTCACTACTTACAGTTTCATCAGACAATTCAACGTCTTGCAGGCGTGCATCCATTTCTTCCGGCTTAAAGACACCATTTTGATGAATTGCCGGTTGGTCGTCATCAATATTAGACAGTTGACTTGTCATTACACCTGCAGTGCTCTGCACCATCATTTCGGGTTGCTCGTCAACACTCTCATTAACTTCTTCCTCAGCTTTAGCAGCGCTTTCTAACTCGTCTTTTGCGCTCTGTTCTAAAACATGCTGCTTATAAGAATCGATTCTCTCACGAAATTGCTTTTCATCCTCAGATAGTTTAGCGGCCGTATCAACCGGCGCTGCTTGCTGTTCTACCTTCGCGTCAACTGCTTTATAGTTGGCATTAACAATGATAAAGTCTTTTCCCAAACAGACAATATCTTGTCCTTTAACTACTAAACCATTGCTGCTTTCTGCTAACTGCAACTGAACAATCCTCTTATCAGACTCGTCTATTAAAATTGCGCTTAGCTTACCAACTATTTGTCCATCGAGCGTTACGACAACATCGCCAAAGTCATCGGCATTGATAATGTCTTCGCCCAGTTCGACGTATTCAACCGCCTGTCCAGGCACAATATCGGTAATAATTGCATCTGAACCAAAGCCGATAATATTTGACTCATTGAGCTCTAATTTTTTATTATCAGCTGAATCGATAATAAACGACGTCACGATTGGATCGCGATGGCGAAATGCCAACGATTCGACAAAACCGATCAATGAACCATTGACGACGCTTACTACTGATAACCCCTTTATATCAGAATATTTAAGCATAACTCCTCCTCTTTTCTATTTCTTTTGTTCTATCTTGGTACTCTTCTGAATTTTTACTACTATTCACCGGTTGTCTCTTCAACGGGTTCATCTTCTGTCCATTCAACTGGCGTAAATGGGCTAAATATTTCATCTGTTACATCAACGGTTTTCGGCGGATCAACTGTCAAATCAAGTGCCGGATCATTTTTGCCGATATATTTAGCCACTAAATCAGAGCTATAAAACTGTAGCGTAAACTCGCCTTTGAGCGGGCCAAGCCACTCTTTAGTATTGTTACCGCTACCAACAAAATATTTTTCTCCAGTACCAGTGTTTGCCTCTGAAAAATACTCACTTTCTGTCGCTAAAGTTACCTTCGAAATAACGATCTTGCGATCATAGCCATTAAGACTGGCAATGAGATCCTTCATGCCTTGATAGTCACCACCCACCTGCAATGTCACTTCAGTTAGCTTAACCTGTGGTGGTGGCGTCTGTTCGACAGTCTGATCGTCAGTTGTTTCAGCACCTTCTGTAGATGGTGTTTCGTTATCGCCAGTAGTGCTTTGTTCAGATGTGTCGTTCACTTCTTTAGCATCTTCTGTGGCATCATTATCAGTTTGAGCAGCTGGCTCATCCTCTTCTTCACGCGTGACCACCGCAAGACCACTCTCTGCAAAATCATACCGCAACGGCACTAGGTCGCTGCTTATAGCATTTTCGGTGTTAGCATTAGTATTTTCTTCGTTCGCACTATCTTCACTTTCCGGCTTTTGATTACTGCTAATAATCATATTATTAATAATCCTAAAATAGTCCTTATCGCCGTATTCAAAAGAAAAGTGATCAACAGCTTTGATGGCAATCTCAGCTCTTAGTTTTTCTAAGCGCTCTTCTTTTTCAGTAATGGTGGAAGCCACCGCCTGGATCCTATCAAACTGATCTTGTAGCGCCTGCTTTGTCTGCTCTTTCTCCGCCAAACTGGCTTCAAGCTTGGGCTTAACAAGAAACATAAATACGAGGCCAATGGCAACTATTCCTAATATCAGAATCAACTGTTTTTCTCTATTTGTTAGCTTCATATGCTTACCTTCCAATCATTCTGCTATAGTTCAATTTTGATTTCAAACTCGATGAAATCTTCTTCTGCATTATCGCCAAAACGCGTCACCTGAACAATGCCCGGCACCGTATCTTCAACTTCCCTTTGTAAATTATCCATAAAATAAGGTAAATCATCAATCGCCAATGGCTCTGATACGCGGCCAACGATAATGCATTGCTGATCAATCACCTCAATTGATACCAGATAATATTTGTCGACTAAACTAGTTACAATTTTATTAAGCTTTGGTATATCGATGGCATTATTCATTTTGTAAGTCAAGTTTAAGGTGTCCAGTACCAACAACTCTTCTTCTGCTTGAGCGATAAACTTATCCAGTTTTTTGACATCCTCTGCCGCTTTTAAAAACGACTTGTCTTCCAACTTTGTGTTAAGTTCATTAATTCGATCATCAAGCGCTTTTTGTTTTGATACATTGTCGATCATAAAATAGGCAATATACAAGACCAATACTATCAAAAGCACTAAAGTGATAATACTAAAATAATTGACTTGTTGCTTTTTCTCCTGATAGGGTTCATGAAAATTAAAATTTGACATAATTCCACCTTTTATTTGTTAAACACACCGACTATATTGACAAAAGCACCTACGGCATCTCTGTATTTTTGACAACTCTTCTTGACATCGACACAGTCAATTTTTTTAACGATGGCAACATCCGCATCAGAAAACTTTTGTCTCACTAAACTCTCTGCCAATTTTAAGCGACTATAATCACCGTAGAACGCCACCTTGTCGACGGTCAGTTTATTGGAAGAATTGTACAAAGCCAAGTTGCGTGAGATTTCGGCAACCGCACTGGCAAATTCGCCCTTTATCTTGGCAAACAACTCACGGCAATCGTTGACTTTTTCTAAAATATCAGCCGGGTCAGAGCCGCTTGCCACCAGATAGCCATCAAGTAGTGTTTCTTTTAAAAAGGTACGCTCATCTTGATTAAAATCATCAATCATCGCTAAACACTTTTTCTCACTGATGTCAAGTGATTTTTGTAATTCTAAAATATACTTGTGCAAATCGTGATTAACGATAAAATGATAACAAAACTGCCCCTTTTCATAGATATTAACATGTGTTTCATTGGCCGAAAGATTTAATATACAGGCAACATCTGTACGCGGCTTAATAAACCCGGCATTAAAATTCTTGGCCGCCGATGCATAGTACGCCAGAACATTAGTCTGCACATCAATAGCGTGAATCTTGTGACCAAATGTTTCTGCCAGTTCGATATAAGATTCGACAATAGTCTTTAATACCGCGCAGACATACATGTCGAGCTTGGCTAACTTGCGAGTTGCCTGTTTTCTCTTTGACTTAACTTCTACCTCGTCATCAAATGCGCCACTATCAGGCGCTTCACGCAGAGTCTGGATGGTTTTATGTTGAATAATATACTCGTTCATATCAACGCCAAGGTAATCTTCTAGCTCATACCTTAGTAGACCATCAATTTCATTTTTTCTGACCTTATGAATGGTCATACGTCGTCTGATAATACTGCTCGATTCAGTAATAAAAATCAGCTTGGTTTTTTTTAGATTTTTATCGAGCATAAAATTTTGCAGCAAATCATGCAACGCATCAACATCGGCAATAACACCATTTTCGTAGCTGCCCCGTGGCGTTTCCGCCATTAGCGCATCATGTACAATGACCGTGCCACCCCTTTTAGTAAGATAGGCCACTTTCGTCGTTTGACGCTTAATTTCACAAACGATATAGTCCCCATTTTTGTTCATCTGAGCCATTTAACACCTCTTGCTTTACTCTACAATAAACTTTGTCTTATCATATAAAAACTTTTCAACACTAGCATCATAGTTTAAGTTATACAGCAATAATTCGGCAATTTCGACATGCCCTGCACCGCCCAGCCGTTTATCTGCATTGACAATTTGCGGCAGAAAAGTAGCCGGCACGCCATCCGCAAAAGTCATCTCGCTAGAGTCAAGGCGTAACCTTACACTATTGGGTTTGATACTAAGTGCAATGGTATGCAACGGCTGACCACTGGCTGACGTACTAAGCGGTGCTGACTCATACACAACCAAATTGGTATAGGGCGTACCAGTCGCAGCATCTTCACCATCGCAAATTAACTGTAACTTGCGATCAGGCGTAATTTTTAATACAAAATTATTAGTGCCTATAATTGAAGTCTGTTCTAACAGAACACCGGTCGGCGCCGAGCTGTTTACTTGAAAATTGAGGTAGACCGTATAATTTGCCCCGGTACTTGGTAAATCGATATAGGCATCATTAAAATTGTAAAACTGTTGGGTACGCTGCGCTATGCCACCATTGTAGGTCAGCGAATCTTTCTTGCCGTCGACCGAACCGGTTGCAAACCCATCGGCTACCTGAACAGCCGTATTGTTGCCGCGATGATACATATCATAAAGTCGCGTCAAGTTAAAACTCTCACCTAACTTATAGGCATAATCACCATTTTTTAAAAAGTTGGGGTCATAATGCACCAACAGATTGGTCAATACCGGTACACCCATCACATAAACAGGATCACTTGCCTTAGCATCACCAGCAACACCGAATAGTCCTATTGGTTGAATTTTATAGACAATATGTTTGCCCAGCAGATCAGCCGTTGCCGTTATTTTAGTATTGTACTTATCTATACCACTATAATCAATCGGAAACTGTGGCATTGGATTTTCATCCTCATGAACGCCATCATAATAGTCATACATCAATGGCGTACTAAAGTGATTTTGCACGCCGGAACTATCAACTTCGTAACGGTTAGCAACACACCATTGAAAAGCCCACGAGCTTAGATAACTCGTTGAACCGGTAAAAGAATGCTTAATTGGGCCTGTTTGTTCACCTAAGTAGATATAGGGCAGTCCCTCATTGGTAATACTATCAACTGTTGGCAAATTAATGGCAGAGCTTTTTCCCGGGACTACAAAGGCACTGTATTTCTTGGATGCATTATGAGCAAAGGTATCTTCAATAAGATAGCCGTCTACCGATCTGCCAAAAATATTTTTTGTCGTCAAAACACCAACTGTGCCGGTATCTTTGGCTTCATAAATCATCTCTTCCATCGCCTTCTGTGAATCATAAGAATCCACAGCAAAGGCGCGCAAATTAAAGATATTTCGGTTGGCATTGCCAAAGCCGGCTAATAGCGCTAATAAAACAACTGACACCAGCACCATGGCAATGGTTACTTCCACTAAACTAAAGCCTTTTTTAATAGTTTTCATATTATGGCCCCATTATATACCAAACTTCTTTGGCAATTTCATTACGAATTTCTTCAAAAACAGCATCTAAATCATCAGCACTTGTCGCTTCATAATAATTTTTAGGCTGCAATGTTACTGGATCAACCGCACCACCACAATCAATTGCAATTTGATTTGCACCATCTATGTCTGTAGAAATACCCGAAAAACCTATTACGTAGACTTTGTCAATCCCACTAGTCGAGCGATAATGATTATATAATGTTTTCACATAATCATAAGCTTGACCACCTATAACATAAGTGGGTGTTTCTCTAGCCATTGCATAGTTGTTTGTAGCGTTTACTCTTGTATGACCATTTAAAGCTCCATCAGTCAATAATACATAATAATTCTTATACTGAATTTCCGGATCAACTGGGGCGTCTGAAATTTCCGCAGCTGCATAACGAAAACCATCTCCCATATTAGTTGCACCCCAGGCCTTCATCTCATCAATTTTATCCTCTATGTCAGTCAACTCATTAGTTAAATCATACATTTCTAGAGGTCCATTTTTCAACCTTGAACCAAAAGACGCAAGTGTCGCATCAACTACACCAATCTCAGCTAAATTTTTAACCAACTCTTTTGATTTGTCCTGCAATATATCTAAGCGCGATGGCAGACCACTGATGCTGGTTTTCTGTCCATTCATGTCACGTCTCATACTTCCTGAATTATCAAACACAAAACCGATGCGAATACGAACGCCCTTTGGAATTGGGTCAGTACGATAGGCAATGGCCACGCCGGGATTGGCAGCGCTTTCTCTGGTGAAAATATTGATGGCATTAGTAGCCTCGGCACTAGTAGATAAAGCATATTCAAACGGTCCACCTTTATCAAGTACCGTTAGTTCCCCCTCTAAGGAAACAGTAATAACTCTTTTTTCTTTAACGGAATCTTTTTCAAATGTCAGCTTATATTTTACGCCATATTCACTTTGCGACAATACAATTTCTTTATGTGTACCCGACACCTCATCATAAACGTAATTGACGACCGCGGTGCCGGCACTATTAAGGCCGATATAGTTCCATTTTGGCGTTAAATGAGCAGGATCACCATCATAGTCGGCACTGGTAACGACAAAAGCAACAGTTGACTTTTTAACCTCAGTCGACACAACCTGCATGGTATGACGAATATCAGATTGAATCATAAACTCGCCGGAGCTAACATGAAAATGATCTGACATGGCAAAGATTACGCCGCCAATTGCCACTAACATTATTGAAGCTATCATCATATATAAGACAACTTCCAGTAACGAAATACCTCTTCTTTTTTTCATAATATCACCTATCTTAGTTTTGGTCAGGCTTGTGCCAAACCAAGGCCGGATCGTAAACCGACACGTCGCAGAGTATTCTATAATCATCTGCACCGGCAATCTTTGAAATTGCCTCAATATGTATATAATAGTTATCTAAACTTTGATAGACACCTTTTCTTATCAACTTCATTGTAACAAGCACCGGTTGACCGTCTATATAAATTGTCGCCGGAGATTCGCTTTTAGTTGGATCTTGATTTAATGCAATACGATTAAGTGCTGCGTTTTTATAACCCGTAAACATTGCAGCCCCATCAGTAAATAACGCGCCATAGGCCAATTCAACACCGGAAACCGCAGCGTAATGCGCCCGTGTGATATCGTATTGATCTAAAGAAATTTTAGCATTGGTTGAACCCATCTGAAGGGCAGCCGCCAACAGCACAGATGCAATCGTCATAAAAATAATGACCATAGGCAGTATAAAGCCTCTTTTTTTGTTTTTTATCAATAATTTGTTCATATTACACCTTCTAAGTGTTGATGCAAGAGTAAAGGAAATGGAAAGGGAAGTTTGTCGCTTCCCTTTCCTAAATAAACAATGTTGTAGATTACGGTGCCATATCGTAGGTCATTGTGCTGCCATCTGACAAGGTAGATGTCAACGTATTACCAGAAATAGAGTGAGCGCCTGAAGTCAAACTACTAGATGTGCCCTCAAAGTAATCATCTAAATCACCTAAAGCGCCAGGTACTGCAGTGATTGGATCCGGTTGCTTTAACTTCCACATTTGAACAGCAGCGATAATTTCGCGGTGCTCTGCTCTAATGCGTGTGTCTTTTGCAGAATCAGTAAATGCACCAAACTGCATCAAGGCGATCGCTGCCAAAATGGCGATAATAACCATAACAACGACTAACTCTACCAACGTAAAACCTTTTCTTGTTCTCTTTTTCATGATTTCCTCCTTTTGTTTAATCAATTGTTAAGAGATGTTGTTTATATTATTAAGGTGTCTTATTGAACGGCGTGACCCATTTGGAAAATCGGTAACATCACCGCTATAACAAGAATACCTATAATAACCCCCATAACTATTATCATAGCTGGTTCCATTAATGATAATAATTTTTGAATTGCTTCATCTAATTCTACTTCATAATAATCGGCTGTTTTATCGAGCATTAGATCCAACTTACCGGTTTCTTCACCAATACCAACCATAGAGATCATCATCTGTGGGAAGATATGAAGCGTTTTAAACAAACTGTTCATCGGTTGCCCTTTGCGAATATTGGTATAAAGCTGTTCGACTTTTTGCTCAATAATCACATTATTTGTGGTCTTGGCAGCAACTACCAAGGAATCGGCCAGCCCGACACCGGATGCCAACAAGCTGGACAAGGTGCGCGTAAAACGCGCCGTATAGATCATGGTCATCGGTTTTTTGATTAAAGGCAGTCTAAATTTCAATGAATCAAACAGCTCTCTACCGCCCTCTGATTTAGCGTATCCCCTAATACCGACAACCGCTGCAATTATAATGATTAGCAGCAACCACCAAAAGGCTTTAACAAAATTACTTACGCCGATAACCATTTTGGTAATTAGCGGCAATTCCATACCACCGCTTTCGAACATTTGGGCAAAGACCGGGATAACAAACAGCATAATGATGGCAATGGCCGCCACAGTGACAGCACCCAATATAATCGGGTAAATCGTCGCATTTTTGACTTTACCATTAATCTGCATTTCTTTTTCATAGTGGCCAGCCATACGCGCCAACACTTCGTCGATCTTACCGGTACGCTCGCCCGACTCGACCATCGTAATTAGCAAAGATGGAAAAGAACCATCGGTCAGTTTCATGCTTTGCGATAAACTGTAGCCTTTTTTTATACGTTTAAGCATCTCAGCAAAGACATCTTTTTGCCTTGGCTTCATATCCTGCGCCAAGAAAATTTGTATAGCGCGCGTCAACGAGATGCCCGA
>PDWJ01002677.1_pt1 | contig 18325 bp, 10 predicted proteins | sample 1430881 | NCBI WGS metagenome assembly PDWJ01 (sample SAMN01162460, study PRJNA174530) | Oral metagenome, whole genome shotgun sequencing project. | biome: Marine environment; feature: Marine mammal; material: Swab sample of the gingival sulcus; isolation source: swab sample of gingival sulcus...
TAACCGTGCTGAGGCACGAAGCTCGGTACTAATCCTTGGTTCAAGAAGCGCGGTTATGCTTGGCACGATAATTGCGATTATGGGTAAAGGTTCGATTCGGATATTTTGATATAATTTCAATTAGATAGGCTGGTATGGGAATTGGTGGCATAAAGTGTTTGTACTGTAAAAAATCATGCTTTTTTTTATGAAACAATATATTAGTGATGTCAATACTTAATTTGCTTGCGACACCTGCGCGTAGCGCTTACTTGAACAAGTCATTTCACTGGACTTGTTTCACTCGCCGGTGAACTCTGCGTTCTGTCTTAAAACTACCGCCTTGACAACACGTACGTTATTACGTATTGTTGTGTAAATTTAGTTACAAGGAGGTATATATGACAATATTATCTGCTACGGAAGCCCGCTCTAATCTTTACAGGCTTATTGATCAGGCATCATCATCTCATGAACCAATTATTATCACAGGAAAGAGAGCAAACGCGGTTCTCCTTTCTGAAGAAGACTGGAAATCAATTCAAGAAACAATGTTTTTACTAAATATTCCTGGAATGCGTGAATCTATACAGGAAGGTTTGTCAACTTCAGTCGAAGAATGCAGTGAGGAGCTTGATTGGTGATTTGGAAGGTTGTCTACACAAAACAAGCGCAGAAGGATGCCAGGAAACTATCAAGATCAGGATTAAAGTCACAAGCAAATGAAATCATTGATATTTTAAAGACGAATCCATACCAAACGCCTCCGCCGTATGAGAATCTCATAGGTGATTTGTCTGGTGCATATTCAAGAAGGATAAATATTCAACATAGAATTGTATATCAAATTATAAATACTGATAACACTGTGAAAGTACTTCGTATGTGGACACATTATGAATGACAGAACAAATGATGGATACTCCCCCCCCCATTTGGACATCTTGCTTTTCATGGCGATTTTTTTTCAGATATGATACCTGAATAAGTATTTGCCAATTTGTCTGGAGGATTAATGATGCTGTTTTTAACGAAAGAGGACATTGCCGGTATTGATCGAAGACGGATTCAAGATGCCGTTAGAAAGGCGTATGGTTTGATGGCCAGTGGTGAATTTAATATGCCTGACCGCGTTCATGTGGAAGATCAAGACAATGCCTTGCTGTTTATGCCCTGTTTTGCCGGTAAGTATTTCGGCACAAAACTGGTGACTGTTTTTCCAGGGGCATCAACGTTGGGTGCCCCTGTCGTAAACGGACTGATGACACTTTCGGATAATGAAACCGGGCGGCCCCTGGCGGCCATGGATGGTGCGGCCCTGACCGCAGCGCGCACTGGCGCCGTTGGTGGTGTGGCTGTGGATGTGTTGGCCGATGCATCACTTAAGACCGCAGGTATTTTTGGTGCCGGTGTTCAAGGGCACAGCCAGGCCAGATATCTGCTGTTGAACCGTGAACTTGATCGTCTGCTTGTCTTTGATTTGGACACGGCTGCGGCAGTGAAAATGGCACAGGATCTATCTGAAGAATTTCCTGAGGTGTCATTCCAGGTCGTTCAAGAGCCTGACACACTGGTACAGGATGCCGAACTGATTATTGCCGCCACCACCAGCCGGACACCGCTTTTCAGTGATGATAACCAATTGGTTGCCGGTAAATACTTTATCTCAATTGGGTCTTTCAGGCCGGATATGCGCGAATTTCCTGATGCGGTGATTCAATCCGCCGGTACGGTCTATGTGGACACCCCGTTTGCGGCCAAAGAGTCGGGAGATATCTGTATTCCGTTGAAAGCAGGCAAAATGACACAGGACAACGTTGTGCCATTTGCCCCCTTGGCGTCGGGCGACACCCCCCTTCCGTTCGATTCAGCCAAAGGACGTACCCTGTTTTTTAAATCAGTGGGGATGGCATTATTTGATCTGATGGCAGCGTCGGAATTGTACGAACTGGCGTTGGCGGACAAATTGGGTGTGACCCTTGAGTTTTAAAATTGAATGGCACCATGGGCCGGTCCTCATCGGTTGAAGACATGAAGAATAAAAAGGTATTGGTAACAGGTGGCGGCGGCTTTTTGGGCAAGGCCATTGTTAAACAACTGATTGAAAAAGGGGCGGATGTCAGTTCCTTTTCCCGGCACCGCTATCCTGCGCTGAACCGGATGGGGGTCCGGCAGATCCAGGGGGATCTGGCCAACCCCACCGATGTGGCCGATGCGGTCAAGGGGATGGAGATCGTGTTTCATGTGGCCGCCCTGCCAGGGATATGGGGGGCATGGGACACCTATTTCAAAGTGAATGTAACCGGTACGGTTCATGTGATTCAGGCCTGTTTTCAATATCATGTCCAGCAGCTGATCCATACCAGTTCCCCGTCTGTGGTGTTTCATGACCAGGATATGGAAGGTGCGGATGAATCCGTACCGTACCCAGATCATTATCTTGCCGCATATCCAGAAACCAAGGCACTGGCTGAAAAAGCGGTGATTAAGGCGGCCCAAGATGGCCTGCCGTCCATTATTCTTCGGCCCCACCTCATCTGGGGGCCTGAAGATAATCACCTGGTGCCTAAAATTATCCGCCGGGCAAAGCGGTTGAAAATTGTTGGCCCCGTGGATGATTTGGTGGATACGATTTATGTGGATAATGCCGCAGATGCCCATGTGCTGGCTGCGGAAAAACTGGCGGAACGGCCTGAGCTGTCGGGCAATATCTATTTTATCAGCCAGGATGATCCCATTTCCAAATGGACCTTGGCCAATGCATTTTTAGCGGCGGCCGGAAAACCGCCCATCACCGGTCGGGTGTCAGAAAAAACCGCCTATGCCGCAGGGTGGGTGTTTGAAAAGATCTACGGGCTGCTGGGCATTGAACGTGATCCGCCCATGACCCGGTTTGCCGCCAAAGAGCTGGCCACCTCTCACTGGTTTGATATTTCAAGGGCCAAACAGGATCTGGGCTATACACCCAAAGTATCAATCCAGGAAGGGCTTTGCAGGCTTAAAATCTGGCTGGACAAGGAGGGGTGAGATGGCGAACCGTTTCAATCTCGTTCAGGTGGCTAAAAAGGTGGGCCGGGTCATCTGGCAGGCGGCCCGGGATTTTCAACGGGACCAGTGCGCCCTTCGCGCGGCGGCCCTTTCTATGGGCACATTGTTTGCCATTGTACCGGTGGTGGCAATGGCCTTTGGTATTGCCAAGGGATTTGGATTCAAGACCTATCTTGAACACGAAGTGATGGCCTTGTTTGCAGGCCAGGCAGAAATTGCCACTCGGATACTGACATTTTCCAACAATCTGCTTGAAAAAACCAAGGGTGGGTTGATGGCGATACTGGGGATCGTGTTGCTGCTTTACGCCCTGATTAAACTGATGGCTACCATTGAAGGGGCGTTCAATCGGATCTGGGGGGTATCGACCGGTCGGCCGTTAATTCGTAAAATTACCGATTATTTAACCATTTCATTGGCTGCGGGGCTTTTGGTCATCCTTTCCGGCGGCGCGAACCTTTTTATTTCTACCCGTCTGGAATGGCTGCTGTCCACAGTGGGCCTGTCTTTGGAAGGGATTGTGTCTCTGGGCGTCAACCTGTTTCCCTATCTGTCCACCTGGCTGTTGTTCATTTTGTTTTACCTGCTCATGCCCAATGCTCGGGTGGATGTAAGGGCTGCGGCAGCCGGTGGGGTGATTGCCGGCACCTTGTTTCAATTGTTACAGATGGTGTATTTGAAATTTCAGGTGGGTGTGGCTTCATACAATGCCATTTATGGCAGTTTTGCCGCCTTACCTTTGTTTTTGATCTGGCTCCAGGCGTCCTGGGCCGTACTGCTTTTCGGCGCGGAAATTGCATTTGAATGGGAAAATACTGATTTTTTCCTTGCCCGGGACCTTGAAATGGAGAGCTTGAGCCGTCGTACCCAAAATTTTTTCATGCTTTGTATTGTCCGTCTGTGTGTGGCGCGTCTGGTTCAGCGCGGATCACCTGTGACCCGTAAAGAGATTGCCAGGCAATTGGATCTGCCTTCGGCTGTGGTTCGGTCCCTTCTTGCGTATCTGGTTGACGCCCATGTCCTTTTCCAGGTCACGCCGACGGGCAAAGGCGGCCCTGTTGGCTATACCCCTGCCATGGATGTGGAATGTATGAGCGTTACGGATGTGCTGTCTGCGGTGGAACACCATGGAAAAACTGTCTCTGCGCCGGAGCGCTTTGACCCATCTCCGGCGTTGGCGGAGTGCTTGGAACAGCTTGAAACGGCTGCCCGACAGTCCACAGGCGCACGGAAAATGAAAGATATCTAATCGGTTGTGATCTTGAAAAATTCTTTTATTTCCGGCGCTTTGCGCCGAAGTTGGTCAATGGTCGGCAGCAATACGGATTCTCCGACGCCAATCTTTTTAGGGGCGTTTTTAACGCTGACGGGGACGGGATTGCCTGAATGGCCCACCCCTGATTTTTGGGTGAGATAATCTGCCAGGTTCAAAATCAAGGCCTGGTGTCGATATTCCACCGGCGCGAAATCCGGCGCATGGTGATAGCGGCAAGGCATGATAATGGCGGGTGGAAAATTCCACCGCTTCATGAGCAGGGCTGACAGTGCGGCATGATCCAGGTCAAGGACTACATTTTCACTGAAATACAACGGTTTTTTGTTTTCAATGGCAAATTGACGGACTTCGAGATATTCCTGTTTAAAATATACAGAAAAAATGATTTTTCCAATGTCGTGAAGCAGGGCCGGGATAAATACCTTGCCGGCAATGCCTGGATTGGTGCGTTTTGCCAGCTCTTTGGCCACGGTGGCCACCCCGATACCATGTATCCAAAGGGCTTTCAGATCCAGGGTCAATTCGGATTTCTGGCTGACACTGGACAGGATGCCCATACCCAGGGCAATGCCAATGATTTCATCAAATCCGATCACTGTGATGGCCCGCTTGATGGTATCAACCGGCGCTTTCTGGGCGTAATACATTGAATTTGAAAGCTGAAGCAATTTGTTCGTCATGACCGGATCATGGGAGATCACCTCGGCCAGGTGTTCGGTGGTGGTGGTTTCATCGGCAACCACACTGACGATCCGATCGATCACAACAGGTAGGGTCGGCAAATCGCTTTCCCTTTTTTGGATCATCATGAGCACTTTTTCTTTAACGGCCATTTACCCCTTTAAGTAAGACACCTTATCATAATTTAATGTATCTGCTGAGTGTCCTGTTTTAATTTCATCAGGATACCCAATGGCAAGTATTGATTCAATCATTAAGTTATCGGGAATATCTAGTAAATCTTTAATATAAGCGTCGGCACTGAGGGATTGGGTGTGCTCTCTTTTTCGTATCTGGATCCAGCAGGAGCCTAAGCCAAGGGCTGACGCTGCCAGGTGGATGAAGACCGACGCGATTGAACAGTCTTCAACCCATACATCCGAGGCAAAGGCATCTGCGCACACGACAATGCCCAGTGGCGCATGCTTGAGAAAAGTTGCCCCATGGGGCTTTGATGTGGATAATTTTTTAAGCAAAGCGGGATCGTCAACCACGATAAATCGCCAGGGGCGAATACTTCGGGAAGAGGGGGCTCGAAGGGCCGCTTCAATGAGTACATCAATTTTTTCCTGCTCAACGGCCTGGGGTTTGAATCGCCTGACACTGCGTCTTTGCCGAATTAGTGACATAAAATTTGCGTCTATTGCCATGGTGACACCTCAAAGGGAAGAAGCTATTAATGGAACCGGGTGATGTTAATTTCTCCTCGTTGGTTCATTTCATCAAATTTTTTGCGCAAAAAGCGCTTAAACATATTGCGCGTGTACGGCAGCAGCAATAGAAGGCCCATGACGTCTGTAAGCAGGCCGGGAGTGATAAGAACCATGCCGGCAACGAGTATGATGAACGCATCCATGAGCGCTTCGGCGGGCATCAGGCCCTGATTCAGACTTTGCCGTACCTCGAGCATCGTGTTCAGCCCTTCCATGCGGGCCAGCCAAGCACCGGCAAACCCGGTGAGAATGACCAGCAGTACGGTATTGAACCCGCCGATGACACTGCCAAGTTGAATTAAAAGATAGAGTTCAATAACGGGGATGAGTGTAAAGCATAAAAAAAGTTTTAAAAGCATGGGTGGCTCCCATAAGGTTTAGGTCTGGCCCGGTCATATCCGGATTAGAATGATAATGGCGATGAAACCGGGTTTGTCAAGTCTGGGCGGCCTTGCCTGAGTATTGACGCGACTGTGCTTCAGTGATACCATCAAAAGATATATTGTAAACCGTTTCGGCCTTAAAACCGCCTCAAGTTTAGGATTGAACCGTCCGCTTAGAATCATCAGTCAATTAGAGATTGTCTTTGGACCCTTTGATGAAATCGTTTATGGTATCGTTCTTGTCTTTGTTTAATCTCGTTTGATTTGATAGCGTGGCGCTATACACTCAAGTTTGGAGACCTTCATGGTAGATGGGCCTGGAAAAAAATCTGATATTCCACTGATCGGTATGCTGGCGCTAAAAAATCGCCTGATTACGCAGGAAGAATTGTTGACCGGGATGGCCCATTGCCGGGGGGTAAAGGATATTGATAACGCACTTGAGGCTTACTTTCTTGCCGAAGCATTGATTTCAGAAAAAAATATCCATCGTCTTGCCGTTGCCGCCAAAGCCATTGCCATCCGTCAAAAAGAACTGACATTCGGTGCCATTGCCCTGGCCAAAGGATATATCAATAAAAGTGTTTTGGAGCTGGCTCTTGAAGATCAGAAGGTCGACCTGAAGCAGGGACGAAAACCAAGGTTGATTGGTGATATGATGGTTGACGCCGGGTTGCTGACAGTAAAACAACGGGATGCCATTCTTAAAATGCAAAAGCGGGGCCGCAAACAGGCCGCTGAAGCCGGTCAGATCCAGCCGGATATGCCGTTGACTGAAGTTGGGGCGGGCAATGGCCAGGACAAGAACATCTTGTGTGCAGGTCCGTCTGAATCCAACGGGGTCACCAGGCCGGTGATGTTACCGGAAGTCGTCATCAGCGGGGGGATAACGCTGCGGATCGCTGAAGATTTTATGAGCGCGTTTTTAATCAAAGGGCCTGAGTTTGACGCGAACGTGTCAGTATCGGATATCAAGGCAGATTTATACGATAAAGGCATTGTGACCGGTGTGGTCGATGAGGGAATGATCCAGGGCTTTATTGGCGCTTCGGGATTTAAAACCAAACCGTTTCGGGTGGCCAAAGGCATTCGTCCCCATGGTGGGGAGGATGCCAAGGTCGCATATTTTTTCAGTACCGATTACCTGAAGGCCGGCGGGATGGATGAAAACGGCACCATTGATTTTCGGCAGCGGGGTGAAATCCCCCTGGTGGAAAAGGGAACGGTGCTGGCAGAAAAAACCCCGAGGGTGAAGCCGAGTTCGGGTGTGAATATCTATGGTGAAAAGATCCTCATGCCACCGGTCATTGACAAGGCCCTGAGGTTTGGAAAAGGGGCTGTGCTTTCAGAAGACAGCTGTAAAATCCTGGCCGCAGTTCGCGGGTATCCTAAATTCTCCCTGGCAGGTGTGATTTTTGTCCACGAGGAATATGTGACCGGCTCGGATGTGGACTTTCAAACCGGCCATGTTGAGTTTGACGGTAAAGTGAATGTGACGGGGTGTATCAAATCCGGCTTCAAGGTACGGGGCAGTGATATCACGGCCGTTGAGATTGACGGTGGCATCGTGGAAGCCGACGGAGACCTGAGGGTGGCTGGTGGGATTAATGAAGGAAAGATCTACGCCCGTGGCAATGTGTATGCCAAATTCATCCTGTCTACAGAGATCTTGTGCATGGGGGATGTCTATGTGGAAAAAGAGATTGTGGATTGTACCATTCATGCCGGCGGTGCCTGTTCTATTTTTCAAGGCAAATTGATTGCTTCCAAGGTGTCTGCCAAAATGGGATTAATGGCCCGAGATATTGGCACTGAAATGGGCGGGCCGACGATCATTACCGTTGGGCAAGATGGATTCCTGGAAAAAGAGTTGGCGTTAAATTCTAAGAACGCTGCCGCAGTCAAAGAAGAGTTGTTGACAATGGAAGATAAAAAATCCAAGGCAACGTTCCAAAAAAATGAGCTGAATGAAAAAATCCCTGGATTGGCCCATATCCAGGATCGCTCCCAACTGGCTCAAGCTGAAATTCGCGAACAGCTCAACGCCCCTATGAGCGCATCTGTAAAAGAAGAACTGACGCATAAACTTTCAGAACTGGAGCGCACCGCAGCCGAGGCAGAAGAGGACATAAACCGGTGCTTCGATAAAATTGACACCTTTGACACCCTGATCCAAACGATCGATCAGAATATGGAACGGTTGAATGAGACCCTGGAGACGCTGGATCAAGAGCGGTCAAACTTGATTCAGTGGTCACGTGAGCATCCCGGGCAACCTCGTGTCATGGTTGAAGGGATACTGCGGTCAGGAAATAAAATTATAGGACAACACAGCGAACTCACCGTGGACACAACGATTTCCCATGTTCGGATTGTTGAAACCCTTTCCGGTACCACGGATGAACAGGGCGGACCCGTCTACCAAATGAAGATCGGCCATTACAGGGGGTAAACGCTTATGATGATGCCAATGTCCAGGCGCGTTAAGTAAAATCAACTATTTGATTTTACTTAACAATTGATCTTTATTGGCTGGTTCATTTCCAATTAGCTGGTCTATTTTGCGGTCCTTTGCCAGCCACAGGTCGTTCAGCCAACCGTAGAATGCTGATTTTGAGGCGTCATCATCTAAGTGATTCCCGCCAGGGATATGGGGGGTCGGAATCACCTCGATGTCCACCATCACTTTTTTCACCTTTCCGGAAATAAAGTCCCAGAAACTTGGGCGGTTACCCGGATATACGATGGTGACATTGATCAGTTGGTGCAGGTATTCCCCCATTGCCCCGAGCACAAATCCGACCCCGCCGGCCTTAGGGGGCAACAGATGGGTGTAGGGAGAGGCTTTACGTCGGTGTTTTTCAGGGGTAAATCGGGTCCCTTCCACAAAATTCATCACCGAGACCGGGGTATGTTTGAATTTTTCACAGGCTTTCTTTGTGCTTTCAAGATCTTTTCCTGCCAAATGGGGATTGGCTTTCAGGAATGCTTTGGAGTACCGTTTCATGAATGGAAAATCCAGGGCCCACCAGGCCAGGCCAAGAAATGGTACCCAGATCAGCTCTTTTTTCAAGAAAAATTTCAGCATGGGGATTTTACGATTGAATATTTTCTGGAGTACCAGAATGTCCACCCAGGATTGATGATTGGAAATCACCAGATACCACTCTTTTTGGCTCAGGGCTTCAAGACCGCGCACATCCCAGTGAATTTTGTTGAATAATGCCAGATTGAGCCCGTTTATGCTGATCCAAAGCGTGGCAATGCCAATGAGACACTTGTCTATTGCAATGGTGAATCCTTTGGCTGGAATGATAAATTTTAACAGTGAACTCAGGATCAGGGGGACACTGAGCACTACGGTATTCAGCAGAATGCCCAGAAGTGAGAGCGCTCCTTTAACGGGGGAAGGGAAAAAAGTCATCATAAACGGTATCCTATAACGGCCACGGGCCGCTCTTGGTCTATTGGGTCAATATTTAATTCTTGGTAATCGGTAATCCTTTCAACCTTTGTTGTGGGCTGTGCCTGGATGTTAATCGACCGAGGACGGCCCGTGGCCGTTATAAGCCGTGATATATTTCTTTACGGTACGGCGGTCAAGGCCAGTTTTTCGGGCGGTTTGTTCATAGGTGCCCAAGGTGTCATAGAGGCGCTTGCAATACCCGGCCACAAGATCAGGAACCATGATGGTACCTTGTTCGATGCCCTGGGTGAGGACTTGGGAAAGGTCCAGTTTGGATGGATCATTGGTGGGTTTGCCGCTGTAGTCCCTGCGTAACAGAACGCTTCTGACGCATTGTTCTAATTCCCTGACATTGCCTGGCCAGGGGTAATCCGCTCCCAGATTCCGGTCAATGATCCGTTTGACTTTGTCTATCAATTTCGGGGAGCGGGCACCTGTCATGCGGTGGATGACGAAATCCAGAAGGGTGTTTAATTCCTCCGGGTCCTCTTTGATCCGCTGTTTTAAAGGGGGCACTTCAATAAGGTCCGAGCAGAGCCGGTAATAAAAATCATCCCTGAACACCTCTCCGGCCATAATTTTTTTTCGGGGTTGATTGGTGGCACCGATGACCCGACCGTTGAAACGCTCCACAGCGTGGGCCCCCACTGGGACAAAGTGGCGTTCTTGAAGCACCCGGAGCAGTTTAATCTGGACATGGCTGGGGATCTCTCCGATCTCATCGAGCAAAATGGCACCGTAGGGACTGCACCTTGAAAAGGCACCCTGGTAATTTTCCACGGCACCGGTGAAAGCCCCTTTGGTATGGCCGAAAAGTTCTGACTCCAAAAGGGTTTCAGGGTACTGGGACAGGTTGATGGAAGAAAATGCCTGGGTAAAACTTTGGGCGAAGCATTTGGTTTTGGGGTCAAAGGGGATGAAACCAGACCGGCCAATGGCGTTGGCCGCTGTGCCTTTTCCTGTGCCGGTCTCGCCTAGCAGCAGGGTTGAGAAATCTTCCATTCTGTTCCACAGGCACTGGTCGTAGAGCTTCATATTGGAGGTAAACACATTGTACCACAGGTGTTTTTTTAAGGTTCGCATGCACGGGCTGTCGCCCACCAGGGTGCTGGAAATAAAGTAAAAGGCCCGACGCAGCTGAAATGACAGGGCAAAATAGTGGTAGAAGGCTTTGGTATCAAATCCTTTGGCAACCCAGATTGCTTTGGCATCATCGGCAAACTCTGCTTGCACCGGCGTGTCTCCGGCCGCAATCTGTTCTTTGATGTGTTGGTCAAACTGCCCCCTGAACGTATGAAAAATGTCAAATAAATAAACGACTTGAATTAATTCTCGGTCTTCTTTTCCGTAGGCTTCAATATGATTGTTATGGTTCTTTTCTAACAAGGTTAACCGCCGGTTGACTTCCTGATAGACCATCTCCTTGCTCTCCTGATCGGAAATAAAGGGGAAAAAGCTTGCAATCCGCTGGTCCAGCCGTTCTCTCAACCGTGAAAAAGGATTGGCAAATGCAGCATTATGTACGGTTCTGAAAAAATGCCGCTCTTCTGTTGAAAGGCGCAATGGGTGTGTCATGGCATCTCCTTTAAATGCAATGTGCATATTTGTATATTAGATAGACATAAAATGCAAATCAGGCAATGAACACTATGAAACGATGGCCGACCCAACGGGTGGCGAACTCCCTGTCGAATCAAATGATTATCAATAAAATTAAAAAAGTTTCTTGTGCTGGCACGTTTTTTGATATAATTTTAGGGCCAACAAGATCACGCCTTTTGTATCGTTTTGTATGAAAGTCTTAGTAACGTACTGAATTACTTTCTTGTTTTGTTGTGGGCCAACGCCTGGAAGTCGATAACCAGGGGCGGCCCGTGGCCGTTAACTTCAAATGGAGAATTGATATGATTACAAGAATACTGAACTCAAGACTGCCGTTGATGGTGTATACCCCTGTCAAAGTCTTTGATGTCAGCTATTTTCATGCCATTTACAATGCCGGTGCCCTGCCGGTTTTTGATACCGAGTTTTTGAGCCGGGAAGACCTTATCCAAAAAACAACACAGCTTGCCGGTGAACCCCTTCAATTCGGCCTTCGGCTGGCCGACCACGACCACGATACCATTGATGCACTGAGACAGGAAAATATTCAAAACCTGGACGTTCTGGTCGTTCCGTTAAGCAAGCAAGACGCCCCGGCAGACCTCAACCGATTCCACAGCACGAAAATCGTGCTTGAGCTCAAAGATATCCACCTTTCTGAAGCGATTGCAGCCATTGATCCCCATGCCCTGGTGGTGAAGGGCAATGAAGCCGCAGGGCGGGTCTCCCGGTATTCATCTTTTATCCTGATGCAGTGGTATCTGGAAAACAGCCGGTTGCCATTGTTTGTCCACGGCGGCGTGGGGCAATACACTGCCGCCGGCATGCTGGCCGCGGGTGTCTCTGGGTTTGTCATAGACAGTCAGGTCCTGCTGGCCAAAGAAGCCCCGGTGGCAGATAATTTTAAAGCCCTTTTGGTGGGCATGGATGAAAGTTCTTCCACTGAAATCACCTTTCGGGACGATGAAATCTATCGGGTGTTTGCCAAATTGGGCACCAAGGTGGTTAAGGATTTAAAGGAAGAGGCTGTCTTGCTGGCAGAACAAGAAACCGGTGAGATCTACCCGTCCATTGCCGATAAAATGACGGCCCTTGACAATGCCGATGCAGCGTTCCTCCAATCCCTGTTTTATCTGGGGCAGGACGGTATTTTTGCCAAGGAATTTGCCAAAGGATCCAATGCATTGGCCGATATCATTGATCGGTTTTTTACCACCATAGGGGAACACCTGGATCAGGTTGATGCCCATGATCCAGTGAAAAAGGGATCTGCCTTTGCCAAAGATCAGAATACCGATTATCCGCTCATCCAGGGACCCATGGCCAATATTTCCGATAAGGCGGATTTTGCGGCCAAAGTCCTTGAGGCGGGTGCCTTACCCTTTTTAGCTGTGGGCAGCCTGCCCGAAGACCTGGCCGACAATATGTTAAAATCCGGCGCCGACACGCTGGATAATTTTGGTGCAGGACTGGTGGGCATTGAAGCCTTCAATCCCCAGGTGGAAGCCCATCTGGAGATGGTAAAAAATTATAAGGTGCCCTATGCCCTGTTTGCGGGCGGCATCCCTTCCCAGGTGGTTGAACTTGAACAGGCCGGCACCAAAACCTTTTTGCACACCCCTTCTGTCTCAATGATGGACAACGCCATTGAAAACGGCTGCACCCGCCTCATTTTTGAAGGCGGCGAGGCCGGGGGGCATGTGGGATCCCTCTCCTCCATGGTCCTTTGGGATGTGGCCATTTCCAGTCTGATCAATGGCAATCGCGATCTGTCCAAACTCTCTTTGGTGTTTGCCGGTGGCATTACCACCCGCTTTGCCTCCTTTTTTATTTCCGGCATGACCTCATTTCTGGCCGCTCAAGGGACCAAAATCGGTCTCCAGGTGGGGACGACCTACCTGTTTGCCAAAGAGATTGTGGAGACCCAGGCGGTACAAAAACAATATCAGGACATCATCATTGAAAATGATCAAACTGTTGTCATTGGGAAAACCTTAGGGTTGGCCTCCAGAACCGCACCCACCCCTTATGCCAAAAAGATGACCGATCTGGAATTGGATATGATCCGGGATAAAATGCCTCTGGACGATCGGAAGCGGGCATTTGAAAGACGGAACATTGGGTCTTTGCTCATCGGTGCCAAAGGGTTTTTACCGGATTTCAAGCATCCAGGTGAGGAACATTACACCTGGTTTGAAGGTGAAGAATATCGAAATAAAGGCAACTTTCTGGTGGGTGACAGCCTGGCATTTTACAACGCGCCAGTGACCCTCCAGGAGATCCACGATGGGTATTTCAAGGGAAAACACCAGTTGTTTGCCCACCTGAACGGCCTGGAAGTTTTCTCAAGCCCGAAATCCAGAATTCAGGACGAAATTGCTGTTGTGGGGATCGGATGCACCCTTCCCGATGCCGATACCCCGGATGAATTGTGGCAGAACATTCTGGACAAGAAATATTCCATCCGGCCCATGCCGGAGTCCCGTATGAACCGTGCCCTGTATTACGACACCAATCGCAAAGCTGAGGACAAAACCTATACAGATCTGGCCGGTCATGTGGACCATTACACCTTTGACTGGGAACGGTTTGGATATGCCAACGGCAAAGACAAGTATCTGTCCCGCAGTCAGAAGATGGTCCTTTCTACCGCTTACAAGGCGGTTGAAAGCGCCGGCCTTTTGGATGAAAACGACCGGATGATCTGCGAAGATCCCCAGAGAACAGCCGTCATCATTGCCACCTGCCTGTCAAATGAATTGAGCAACGATCTCCAGCTCAAATACTGGTACCCCGAAATCCAATCAATGGTGGAACACCTGCCCGCGTTTCAGCATCTCAGTGACGCGGAAAAAGAAACGGTAAATCAGGCATTGTTCCAGGCCATGGAAGGCGAAAATAAAGGGTATGACCCGGTCCACGGTATACTGCTGAACATTGAAGCGTCCCGGGTGGCACGTCATCTCGGGGTGCGCGGTATCAACTATACGATAGATGCGGCGTGTGCCTCCTCTCTGGCCGCCATCGATGAAGCCTGCAAAGAACTGTGGTCTGGAGACCATGACACCGTGGTGGTGGGTGGGGTGAACACCCATTTAGCGCCTGAGTCCTTTATTGGTTTCGCCAAAATGGGGACCCTGTCCGCCAACGGCTCTTATCCTTTTGATGGTCGGGCCGATGGGTTTATCCTGGGGGAAGGCGCCGTGATGTACGTCCTAAAGAGAATGAAAGATGCCATCCGGGACGGCAATACAATTTACGGTGTGATTAACAGCATCGGTGCCAGTTCAGACGGTAAAGGCAAGGCCATTGCTGCGCCCAACCCCAAGGGGCAAATCTTGAGCCTTGAGCGCTGCTACCAAGGGATTCGACCGGAGATCACCGCCGAAGACATCGGGTTTATCGAAGCGCACGGCACCTCCACCACTGTGGGGGATCAGGTGGAATTGAAAACCCTTGACACCATGTACAACCAGTCCGGGGCCGGCATCTCCTCCATCAAATCCCAGATCGGACACCTTTTAGGGGCTGCCGGTGCTGCGGGCATGCTCAAGGCCCTTTTGGCCGTAAACAAAGGGATGCTGCCCCCCAACGGCGAGTATGAAACCCTCTCCGATGCCCATGACTTGAGCGGATCTTCCCTGTACATCATCAAGGATGCCAAACCGTGGACCCCTGAAGATGGACGCACCCGCAAAGCCGGTATCTCTTCCTATGGATTTGGGGGCATTAACTATCATGCCGTTGTGGAAGAGATGAGCGACAACTACGTTCCCCTGCGCCGGGACATCTTTTCCGATACCACCTATGATTTTAACGATGACCGTATTGTTGTGGCTGGGCTCGGGGTGTTCCTTCCCGGTGCCCGGAACACCGAGGAATTCTGGAATAAACTGCGCTCAGGGGAGAAACAGCTGGATCAAATCCCTTCCGAGCGGTTTGACAATGATGCCTATGCGGCCCAGGGTAACGCCTCCTTCTACTACCTGCCCAAGGTGAAGGCGGGTATTGTAAAGTCGCTAAAGTTCAATAATCTGAAATACCGCATGCCCCCAAAAATGGTTGAAAATGTTGAACGGGGACAGATTTTTGGTCTTGAAGCGGCGTCCGAAGCCATTGAAAATTCAGGCTTGCTGAACCTGGATGGGGCCAGTGCCCGTACGGGTGTCATCCTGGGGACGATTTCCGGGGAACGCCAGAGCAAAAATATTCTTCGTGTTCGAAAACATTACCTGGGACAGGCCATCGAAGGCTGCCAGGGCCTGAACAAAGAGACGGCTAAAACTTTGGCGTCGGATTTGGTAAACAAGATCCGAGAAACCATTCCTGAAAACAATGAGGATACCACACCGGGCCTGCTGTCCAATATCATCTCCGGCCGTATTGCCAACTTTTTTGGCCTGAACGGTGCCAATTACGTTGTTGATGCCTCCTGCGCCTCTGCGACCGTTGCCATGCGAAACGGTATCCGCCAACTGAAACAAAAATATTTGGATTTTGTGCTTGCCGGCGGTGTGGATTGCAACCTGTATCCGGCAGTTCTCATGGCCTTCAAACGTCTCGGGTTGCTGTCTGACGGGGACTGCAACTTTTTTGATGACAGGGCCAATGGATATGTGATGGGAGAAGGGGCGGCCATCCATGTCATTACCACCTTGAAACAGGCCCGGGCAGCCAACATGGAAGTCTACGGTGAAATCAATGGGCTGGCCATGCGGTCTTCCGTGCCGGATCATCTTCTGGCGCCTTCAGAACAAACCTTTGTCTCCACCATTGATGAAGCCTACGAAACCTCAGGCATCCGAAAGTCCGATATTGATCACCTGGACCTGTTTGCCTTTTCCAATGTGTTTGGGGATATGATCGAAAAACAGGTGGCCACCGCCTGCTTCTCCCACGAGATGAGCTGCGGCAACGTCAAACCCCAGTTTGGCTATTTCAAAGCGGCCAACCCGGCGGTGGTCATGGCCAAACTCATGCTCATGAATAAAAATGGTAAGATTCTGCCCAATTACACCTACGATGAAGAACACACCATTCTAAAGGAGTGCAAGATTCTGAAACCGGCCCGTCAGATTGTGGCGCGGTCTCTGGGGCAGCCCTTGCGTTTCGCCGCCAACGTCAATGGGATTGGCGGCAACCATGGTCATCTCATCATGGGATGTCTGCCTCCAGTGCTTGAAGGTCAGGTGATCCAGCCCGAGGCGGTTGTGACGGCTGAATTGGCTGCATCCCCAGAGCCTGTGGTTGTGGCATCCCCATCCATTTCCCAAAATGACATTGTCTTGTCCGATAGCCCCCATTCTGCAGGCCCCGGCGGCAAAAAGCTGCGCATGGTGGCCCTGCTGTCCGGCCAGGGTGCCCAGCGTCCCGGTATGATGAAAGCCCTTTACGATGCGGACAAGGAGATCCGCCGCGTCATGGACAAGGGGGAGGAAATTTTCAAGGCCCAGCGCGGGTATTCCCTGCTGGATTTGATGTTTGGTGAAGATGATGCCTTAAATTCCACCCAAAACACCCAGCCCGCCGTATTCCTTTCGTCCGCCGCAGTGTGCAGCCGTCTGGCCCAGGAAGGGTTCTCCCCGGATTATTTTATTGGCCACAGCGTTGGCGAATACACCGCATTGTTCTGCGCCGGGATTCTCGGGTTTAAAGATGCCATGAAGCTGATCATCAAGCGGTCCGATCTCATGTATGAGAGCACCTTGAAAAATCCTGGTAAAATCATGGTGGTGTTTAAAAATGAAAAAGAGACCGCCGCTTTGATCCGTAAATCCTTTGTGACCGACATCTGGATTACCAACAAGAACAGTGAAAAACAGACCGCTGTGTCTGGCAAAGCCGAATCCATTGAGCAATTCTGCACGTTCCTTTCTGGGGAAGGGGCTGTGTTTAAGAAACTGAATCTCACGGGTGCTTTTCACACGCCCATGTTGGATGGGGCGGCCAAAGAACTCAGGGCGTATCTGGATACCCTGACATTTAACCGGGTCCGTTACGCGCGGATCATCTCCAACACCCTGGCGGCGCCTTATCCGGAAAATCCTGAAGAGGTCAAGGATCTGTTGGCCCGTCAGATCGTCAGCCCTGTGGAGTTCATTAAATCCATCGAGCATGTGTACGTGTCCGACCGAACCCATTTTATTGAAATCGGTCCCTCCCGGTTATTGGTCAACCTGCTCAAAAATATTAATATCGGGGAGTTCGGTACGGCTGTTTCTGTGGATGCCCGCAAGGGCGAGATCGAAGCGCTGGCGCAATGCCGGGAATACTTGATGGGCTGCAACGCCCTGTTTGAACCCCGGCCTGTTCCCACGCCATCCCCTGCGGTATCGCCTGTGCCTGCACCGGTGGCAGACACTCAACCCCTTTCTGAGGTGGTGATGTCAGCGGATTTTGAGTCATTTAAAAAAGAGAACCAGGAAGCCATTGACCGGCTCTTGTTTGAAGAATACCAGCGTCGCAAAAAAGATGCTGCCGTGGCCGCCATGGAGCGATTCGAGTTTAATACCAATAAGGTGCTGATCTCGGGGGTCTCTGTCGGACTGCCGGGCAAGGCCCGCCGGGTCTTTGCCAAGGATAATTTTGACGCCATTCTCAACGGCAGGAATTTCATCGAAGCCCTGGATCCCGTGGAGATGGACAAAATTACCGAAAAGAACATTACCAAGCTTTATAAACAGCCTGACGGCAATGCCCGCTTTGTTCAGATTACCAAAACCGAGGATGTGATTCACCTGGCCGGCCAGATGGGCTATTTCAACCTCACCGACGAGTACGGCATCAAGGCCCAATACGACTATGCCATGGCCTTGGGCATTGCTGCCGGTATTGAGGCCTTGAAAGACGCCAATATTCCGCTGGTGATGCAGTACAAGAAAATGAAGGACGGCCGGGCCATGATCCCCGATGGATTTGCCTTGCCCCAGGAGATGCAGGAAGAGACCGGTGTGATCATCACCTCCCTGTGGCCCAACGGCGAAACCCTGATTTCCGAGCTGGAAAAGTACTACTACGAAAAATTGTTCCTCAAACCCTACGAAGAGTTTGAAAAGATTTATTATTTCCTCATGGAAAAAATCGGGGATGTTGAGATTAAAGACAAGCTCACAGACTGGTTCTTCAAAGCCAAATCTCG
>PDWJ01002678.1_pt1 | contig 18319 bp, 12 predicted proteins | sample 1430881 | NCBI WGS metagenome assembly PDWJ01 (sample SAMN01162460, study PRJNA174530) | Oral metagenome, whole genome shotgun sequencing project. | biome: Marine environment; feature: Marine mammal; material: Swab sample of the gingival sulcus; isolation source: swab sample of gingival sulcus...
TTATGTAAACTATTCCCATAAAGCCCACTTTTTTTCTAGAAAAGATGGTGTATAATTATTGCTATGTCAACACAATCTTTTAACTATCAAACATAAAAAGGGGGTGATATTAGTCACCCCCTTTTATCTAAAACTATGCTGAAGAGGAGATTTGAACTCCTACACCCTAAGGCACCACCCCCTCAAGATGGCGTGTCTACCGATTCCACCACTCCAGCAATAAACTATCTGTCAGTTTTTTTATCACTCTCTTTTTTTGATTCACCATCATTTTTCTTTGGCTTAGGCAACTTGATAGTTTTATCATCACTCTTAGCTGCATCAACATTGTTACTGTTTAAAGGAGGAAGCTTAGCCGCAGGGCTGTCACTCTCCATCTCCATAATTACACTATTGTAACCCTTCTTCTCCGAACCAAAATTTGCAGAAGATGCCAAGGCGATAGTAATGGAAAGAACAAAAAATGAAACAACTAGCCAAAAGGTTGCTTTATTTAAAAAATTAGCAGACTCTCTAGACCCGAATGTTGATGAAAGAGAACTACCCGCACCACCAAATGCAGTAGATGAAATTCCTCCACCCTCATCGCTCTGCATAAGAATTACAAGAACAACAAGTATAGCGTTTATAATTATGGCAAAAAGTAAAAAATTATACATAATAGACTCTCTCTCAAGTTACATATTTTCGAATCCAAAATATAAAGAGTTAAAGTAGTTAAGTCAAGAGATTTATAACATTACTCTCTTTGCTTTTATTACACACCCAATAACTGCTTAACTCTGTGCTGAAACTCCTTACATCTATAGACTATATAATCGGAGTTGTTTTCATTGAACCACACTATAAAAAGATCTTTTATCTCTAACCCTGTTACCTTCTCAAAGATATATTTGTAAATATTAAGCTGTAAGCTGTAAACATTTATATGGGTATCTTCCAGATCTTTCAAAGGACCTAATAAGTTTTTTTTGAACCTGCTATAGTTTGTAAATTTTTTATTGGTTTTCCAATCAAATATAACTAAACCGTTTTTCTTATGGCTCCAGTAGAGTTGATCTATGGTACCCGCAATTGAAAGATCAATATCACCTATTACAAGTTCTGACTTTATAGGAACTAATTTTTTGGCACTATCACTGTAGAACTTATGAAACTGCTCCTTTAATTTTTCACTAATATCACAATTATAGATTTTATTATTTATTCTATACTCTGCATATCTGTGAAATTCAGAACCCCTATGATTTGCTCTTTCACTGCTGTTTTTCCACTCTTCAACAACCTCTTCAGGGGTTATACCTCTCTCTTGAGCCTTTTTTACTGACCATTTTTCAGTATCAAACTCCTCTTTATACTGACCAATCTTTTCAGTTACACTGGATTGAAATCTCTCCTTTCTATTACTGTGGTAATAGATATGGTTCTCCTCATCAAACTCAATAGTACTAAAAGCGGTTAGTGCTTTAAAAATATCTAAAATAGTTTTCTCCTCGTAATTAATATACCTAATCATTCCTAATAACATCTACAGGCTTAAGCTTTGATGCTCTGTAAGAAGGGTAAAGAGTTGCGAGATATGAAAGCCCCATGGAAACTGCAACACTAACCAAAACATCTGTTGAATCAACTAAAATTGGTAAGGCATCGATAATGTAAACATCACCCGGAAGGGTTATTATACTAAACTCTTTTTGAATAAAACAGACCAAAAGCCCTAAAATAACACCCAAAACAGTTCCAATAACACCCAAAATCATACCCTGATACATAAAAACTCTCATCACTTTGTCAGGTGAAAATCCAACTGCTGTTAAAACCCCTATCTCTCTTCTCTTCTCCATTACAAGCATAATGAGACTTGAGATAATATTGAAAGCTGCAATTAAAACTATGAGACTTAGAACAAAGGTCATCATAAGCTTTTCCATGGCTATCCAAAAGTAGAGATTTTTATTCTCCTCAATCCACGATCTTGTTAGATAAGGAAAAGGTAATTTATCATTTATAACATTTGAAATAGAGGTAGCATTATCAGGATTATCAACAATTAGAGATATCCTGTTAACTTTACCTTTCATCCGAAAAAGTTTTTGGGCTGACTTGGTTGAAATATAACATAACCCTCCATCAATAGCTGAAAGACCTGTTTCAAAAATACCCGTAACAACAAACTTTAACACCGGTGGAGCAGTAAAAGTATTTTTTATTGAAGGGGATATAATAAAAATCTTCTCCCCCACTATGGCAGCCATCATATCTGCAAGATTTTTACCAAGTATAATTCCCGGAATGCCTGTTCCATTATCATCTAAAGTGTAAGAACCTCCAACAATTTGACTATCAAGCTTAGTAACATTTTTTATGGAGGAAAGCTCAACACCTCTAATTAAGGCTCCCTGATTATCATCACCTTTTAAAAGACCGTACATCTCTATGTATGGAGCATAAGCCTTTACATTTTCTTGTGATTCTATAACGGTTTTAACAGAATCTATAACCTCAAAAGGTTTTTGATGATAACTATAAACCTTTATATGGGAATCACTGCTAACATATCTCTCTTTAACCTCTGCACCCAAGCCATTCATAACCGAGGTAACAATAATTAATATTGCAACACCTGCTGCTATACCACAAAGTGAGAGCCAAGTTATTACAGATATAAATCTGTTTTTACTTCTGGATCGTAAATATCTCAAAGCTATAAAGAGTTCTACAGACCTCATTAAATCATCTCCAAATTTCGCAGGTTGTAATATAGAGTACTATTCCTTTTTATACAAAACAATTACAATATATTTTAAACTTAGATAAGTATTGGCAGGGGATATTTATGGGTAAATTTTAGGTTCCCCATAAAACTTACCCATAATAGAAAGAAATTAAACTTTATTCGCCTAACATAATATTAATAATCTCTTTATCTGTCTCTTTCATTCCTCGACTGGCAACTCTACCTATATTAGCAATAGTATTTTCTACATCTCCGGTTACAATACCATCGCCGGAGCAAAATTTTTGACCCTCTTTATACATAAAATAACCTAAGATTCCTCCTTCAACAGAAAGAGCAATTTTAGCAGCACAAGAAGGTTTAGCTCCATCACAGATAACCCCCGAAGCAATAGCCAGAGCATTCACAATAGTATGAGAAATTTCATCGTAACGACCACCATGAAGCCAGGCAATTCCCGAACCTGCTCCAACACCGGCACTAATAGCCCCACAATAAGCAGATAAACGACCAATTCCGGTCTTTTGATGAATTGTTACTAAATTAGAAACAAGTAATGCTCTGTAAAGATCCTCTTTAGAAGATTTAAGCTCCTTAGCAAACATAACCACCGGCAAAGAAGCTGTCATTCCTTGATTACCACTTCCCGAAACAATCATTACAGGTAGCTTACAACCACTCATTCTTGCATCAGACCCGGCTGCAGCATACGCTTTAGCTCTAATTTTAATATCCTCTCCACTTGTTCCCAGGAGTACAGAACCAATATTTGCACCCCAGTTTCCTTTTAGACCTTCTTCTGCAATAGCGGTATTATAGTCCACTTGTCTTTGTAAAAGTTCTGCAACCTCATTAATATCAACCGATTCAACAAAGTCTAAAATACTCTCAACAGACATCTTACTGCGATCTGTTAAGTTTTTAGTACTCATTTCATTACAATCTAAATTATCATAGATAACTTGATCATCTTTTTTTATACTAACTATATTAGTATGATAGTGTGCAATATGTACAGAAGCCTTGCTCTCTTTACTGAAAACATTAACTTCTAAATCAAACATTAAATCTCTATCTGATTTACGAATTTTAATCTCTTTTGAATCTAAAAACTGTTTTATCTTAATATGATCATCAGATTCCAAATGAGAAATAACCTCTAATACCTTTTTTGAAATCCCTCCTACAATCCCGGCAGCTGCCGAAGCTTCCATACCCTTTAGACCTCCGGTATTGGGAACTACCACACTATTAACATTCTTTAAAATATTAGCACTCGCAATTATCTCTACTTTCTCCGGTTGTTCACCCAGCTCTTCTCTAGCTCTCGCAGCAGCATAAGCTATGGCAATTGGTTCTGTACAACCCATAGCCGGAATAAGTTCTTCTCTAAGAATATCAAGATACCTTTGGTATTGATCATCTGTTTTCTTCATATTCTAAACCCTCAAATTATAACAATCAGAGTTAGAAGATATTTTAGGAGTATTTAAAATCAAAGGTTTTTTTTAATAAAAAAAAGGAAAAATATTGTAAAATTTTAAAATAAAGATTGATAAAATAAGATCGTTTATTTAAACTAAGCTATAGGTTTTAGCCATACTAATTTAAATTAAGATTGTTTTCGAAATGGAAAAAAATATAAAGCTTCTTATTATAACCCACTGTTTTCCCGCAAATAGAGATGAGATGGTTGGGAACTTCCTCTATGATTTTTCAAAATATTTTAGAAAAGAGGGTGGTTCTGTAACTATTTTCACTCCAAAGATGGATTCAAAGTATGATTACGACTATATAAAAAAATCGGTAGATGATATTGTTTTATTCTCTTGGAAAGGTGGAACTAAAAGGCTTGCAGAGATGGATAAAAAATCTATAAACGATCTCTTTAAAATTATTTCTCTCTTCAGATCCGGAAACAGAGAGCTAAAAAGTCTATTACAGGAGAGAAAATTTGATTATATTCTTTCTCCTTGGGCAATTCCAAACGGATACTATGCCTCTTCTGTTAATAAAAAATTAAAAATTCCTTACGCAATTTGGGCATTGGGTTCAGATATAAACAACTATTCAAAAAATCCTTTCCTAAATATACTTATAAAAAAGGGTTATAAATACTGTGACTACTCCTTTGCAAACAGTATAGGTTTATGTAAAACTGTTCTTGATAAATATAAAAAGTTTACAGATATTTTAACCACAAATAGAGAGATCCCTTCCCAAAACATTGAATACAGAGAAGAAGAAAAGATTAAACTTATATTCATAGGAAGGCTTGAGAAAGTAAAAGGTGCCGATATACTAATTGATGCAGTGCATCTATCGGGAAAATCTTCCAAGATAAATGTTACAATATTTGGAGATGGCTCAGAAAGAGAAACTCTAGAACAAAAAATCAGTAGCTACGGACTCTCAGGTTCTGTATCTATTGAAGGGTTTCAAAATGCTCAAACAGTAGCTAACAAACTTAAAGAATCAGATTATCTTGTTATAAGTTCCAGAAGTGAGGGTATGCCCGTTGTATTTTGGGAAGCTATGCAAACAGAAACTCCGGTAATTTCCACCAATGTAGGAGATATTAAGCACTATTGTGATCTATACAATGTTGGTCGTACTGTAGAAGTTGATCCTAAAAAGCTTTCAGATCTTATAAGTTTTATTGTAGAATTCAGACATTTGAGAAAAGTTTTGAGTAAAAATTGTAAAAAGATTGCTAAACTAATAAGTATAAAGAGTTCAGCAAAAAAGTTTTATAATTTTGTTGAAAAAAGAGTACAAAAATAAACTTGTTTCAATATCATTTGATCTATTCTCTTGATCTTTATATCTTACTTACCTAAACATTTAAAGAGTTATCTACTAAACAGAGGAGTAGTAAAAGCGTGAAAAAAGGTAAAAGAATATTAAATTTTGAATATATTTTTCTCTTTTTAGTTCTTTCTCTCTCAATAAGTTTAGTTTTGATTTCAAATACAAAATACTCCTCAACACTGTACAAGTTGGCACCTTTCATATACAATAGCACAATCTCTGCCGATAAAAGATCTAAGGATAAAATATATATAGACAATGAAATAGTAGAACTAAAAAAGCAACTTGTTTCATACAAGTTAAAACTAAATAGTTTAGGAGATATTATTAAGGAAAACAAAGATTTAAAATCTATACTTAGATTAAAAGATTCATTAAACTTAACCTATATTCCTGCTAAAGTAACAAACTATACCAAAGGTTCATACAAATATAAACTTTATGCTAAAGTTAATTTAGACAGCATAGATCTTACAGGTTCCCCTGTAATTGGTTTAAATGGCGTAGTTGGTATTGTCAAATCTCATTTGGAAGGGGATCTTTCTATAGAGATGATAAACAAACCGGGATTTAAACTTTCAGTTATAACCCAAAAAAGAAGGTATCCCTCACTATCTATTCCAAAAAATGAGACAACAGGATACCTAAAGGAACTTACAAAAACCAGAGAGATTGCCGTTGGTGAAACTGTCTATACATCAAGTTTTGGAACTATATTTCCCAAAAATATTCCTGTTGGTGTTATAAAGTCATACTTTGATGATGAAGCAACTATAGTTAAAAATGTTGAGATCTCCTACATTGAAAACCTTCTCTCTCTTGAAACAGTATTTATATTAAAGAAGCCAAGTAACACTGAATAGTAAAAACTAATAATTATTGTAGAACAATTAGTAATTTAACATTATGAATATATTAAAAGAGATAATAGTTTTAGTAGTAATCGCTATAACCTTTGGAAAGTTCTCCTTTCTTTTTGAACTTGGTCCATATACACCTGACCTTATATTTGTATATATACTTTTGAGATCTTTAAATATTGACAATATATACATATCTACCCTTATGGGATTTTTGGGAGGGCTGATATTTGATATTTTAGGAGGTTTTCCGCCGGGTTTATCATCAATAAGCTACTCATTAACGGGTTTTATAGCGGTAATCTTTGCAAGAAATAGAGAGAATTTCACTAAAAGGGAAATATTCAAACTTTCAATATCACTACTTAGCTTTCACTATATTCTAAGATATCTTGATATTATTGTAAATGCTGATATCTTTGAATCTTTTTTTAGAAACATTATACCCCTTATACTGTACACCTCATTAATGCAGATTATTATTACCTATTTCTTACCATTTGAAAAGAAGAGAAAAATGTTATGAGAGAGGAAAGAGGGAAAATATTTATTATCATTTCAGGCATAATTTTTCTGATTCTAATATTTAGGATATTTTATCTTCAGAATGGAGGAGATAAATCCCTCTTCGAAAGAGCTCTTAACAATAAAATTGAAGATATTATTATCACGCCCTCCAGAGGCAATATTTATGATAGGAACGGCAACCTTCTTGTAGATAATAAACACTCTTATAATCTTTATATAGTACCAAAGTGGTTTGAAAAAGATTCATTATCAGCTAAAATACTAGCATCTATTTTAGAAATCAATCCTGACTCCCTTTTAAAAGATGTAAGTAGGATGAAAAAAAAAGACAGAGAATACAGCTACAGAAGAAACATTGGTATAAATACCTATCTAAAATACTCTGAGCAGGAAAAAAGTTTGAGAGGTGTAAGGGTTAAAAATGAGTGGAAAAGAGACTTTCCCCTAGAAATAGCACCCCATTTAATTGGTCACTTAGTTGAAGCAAAAGATAAAAAAATATTAAAAAAGGGTCAAAAGTTGGGTGACCTTGTGGGAATTGATGGTGTGGAGTATGTTTATGATGATATTTTAAGAGGTAAAAAAGGTTTAGAGCAAGAGATAAGAGATGTAAAATCCAAAAAAGTAAGTGATTACAAAAAAGAGAATTGGATATCGGCAGTTAAAGGAGAAGATATCTATTTGACCATTGATTACAGATTACAAATGTTTACCGAAAAACTTCTTGATGGCAAAAGTGGTTCAATTATTGTTATGGATTGTAACAATGGAGAAATTTTGGCAATGGCAAGTAAACCGGATTTCTCATTAAGTATATATTCAGAAAGAATCTCTAATGAAACTTGGAATAAACTAATAAATGATCCCGGAAGACCTCTATACAGCAAAGCAGTGCAAGGTGAGTACTCCCCCGGATCTCTATTAAAAATGATAAATTATCTTTCTGCAGCAGAACAGGAAATTGTTGACAGATCTACAAAATTTAATTGCCCCGGTGGTATGAAAATAGGTAATAGTTATAAAAAATGTTGGTATCATAAAGGACATGGAGAGATTAACGGTATCTCTGCAATACAGGTCTCTTGTGATGTCTACTTTTATGAAGTTGCTAAGAATATAGATATTGACAGGTGGAACAGATATCTTAAAAAATTTGGTATTGGAGAAAAAACGGGTGTTGATCTAAGATATGAAAGAGACGGAAATATTCCCGATTATAAATTTTACAGATCCAGATTTAGAGGTAGCCTTTTGGGAAGGTTTGCAAATCTACTCATAGGTCAAGGAGAAATTTTGGTTACTCCATTGCAAACAGCAGTATTTATATCTTCAATTGCAAACGGAGGATTTAGGGTTAAGCCCAGGGTTGTACAAAAGTATGGTAGCGATAACAACTTTTCTTATACTAAGAAGAAAGCAACACCTATTGAAATAAACAGAGAAGATCTTAAAAGTGTAAGAAAAGGTATGTTTAATGTTGTAAATATTTTAGGTGGAACTGCCTATAAACATAGATCTGAAAAGATTATCTTTGCAGGTAAAACAGGTACAGTTGAAAATGCACATGGTCCCGATCATGCTTGGTTTAGCGGATATGGACCTTATGAAGATCCCCAAATAACAGTAATAGGCTTTATTGAACACGGAGAACACGGTTCGGCTGTAGCCCCTTTAGTAAAAGATGTTTTTGAATTTTGGTCAGAGCTAAAAACTGACAGTTTAAAAAATTAACATTTTATATATTTGATACCTAATGAATAAACTATAAAAAAGCAGGGATTTTTTACCCTGCTTAATTATTTTGAGGAGGTAGTAATGAAATTTGTTACTCTCAACATGTATACTAGAGGAAATTAAAATATGTTCAAAAAAGTTTTCATTTTTAAGCCTATTAGTTGTAAAACTAAAAATAAATAAGATGTATACAATCTTCATTTAACAGTTTAGACAAAAAAACAAACTATCAACCTTAGAATTTTACAAAAAACTATTGACAACTTATTAATTTAGATATATATTCTTTCTCGATTGTTCGTTATCAATGTTGATAGCGTTTGGAGGATTAGTCCTAATTGGTAAGGCAGCGGTCTTGAAAACCGCCGGGTTTACGCCCTTGGGGGTTCGAGTCCCTCATCCTCCGCTTTTTTTTTGAGTGGGGAAATGGCCGAGTGGTCGAAGGCGATCGCCTGCTAAGCGATTGTAGCAGAGAACCTGCTACCGAGAGTTCGAATCTCTCTTTCTCCGTAAAGCCCGTTTCGGGCTTTTTTTATACTAAGACCATTGATAGAATCTGCCTTAAGCAGATTTTTTTCTTTTAAAAAAACAAAATTTTCCAATAGATTATAAAATTTGATAAATAATATTATTAAAATTGACTTTTCTTTTTTATTTAGTGGGTTTATATTATATGTTATGTGGGTATTATTTCCATTTACATCAGTCCAATTATCTATTTAAAAGGGGATAAAAATGCTATACTTTAAGAGAGCAGTACAGTTAATTTTTCTATTTACGATTATCTTTTTAACTATTCAAAACTATGAAATGAAAGCTGATCTTAAAATTTTCACCAAGGAGATACCACAGGCAAGTGTAGTTCTGGTTGTATTTTTCTCTATTCTAATAGGCTTGATAATAGCCGCTTTCTTCTCTGCACTTAAAGACTATAAAAGTGCTATGAAAGTTAAAAAAGCAAATAAAGAAACTAAAAAGATAGGAAAAGAGCTGGAGCTTGTTCAAAAGGATTTGATGATAGCAAAAGCTGAACTTGATAAAATCACTTTAGAGAGAAATAAACTATCTACCGAGATAGAAACGTTAAAGGAGATAGTAAAATCTCCTGAAGTAAAAAATGTCGAACAAAACGAAAACAGATACTTAGATTTTTAAAAACAGATAAAAAATATATGATTTTTTAGAGATCGGCTCTGGTACAGCCGGTCTTTTTTATTCTATACTCCATTAACCTGACTTCGATATAAAATCAATAGCCTTAGGCTATCTTATGTAATAATTAATCATAGAAATACAACTTATATCTGTACCCTGAGGTTCTCGAAGGGTATAACTATATGATTATAGTTTTCGTTCCCTTCGATTGGTTCCTGAGGTGCCACAGTGAGGACACTCGAAGTGCTACTCGAAGCACAGGGAACTATATTTTCTATTTATACCTATTACCTAAATATTAGATAAATACTTATGTTGGACTCAGATTATAATATTATGTATAGTAGACAACTCTGTCAAAACAGCTAAACTTGGAATCTTCTATAAAGAAGGATATTATATGAGTAGAAGAAATTGATCTATCCCTCTAGATAAGAAACTATTATTTCAACCTAAACAGAATCTACTAAAAAGGTTCTATGGCTTTCACCACAGAACCTTTAACTTTTAAGTAATTGTCTTTAAAAATTACTTAGTAAGAACCATCTTCTTGGTTTCAGAAATTCCATTAACTGTTAATTTATAGAAATAAACACCGGAGTTAAGGTTTGAACCATCAAAAGAAACTGAGTGGTTTCCTGCTGCTTCATTTCTGTTAACAAGCTCCGAAACTACTTTACCATTAGCATTAAATACAGTTAAATTAACCTTAGAAGCTGAATTTAAGCTATAGTTGATAGATGTAGTAGGGTTAAACGGATTTGGGTAGTTTTGCTCTAAAGATATTTCATTTGGAGCATTTGAGAACTCATTAATATCTGTATCACCATTACTAAATAAACACTTTAATGTCCAATCTCCTAAATAACCTGAAAGCATTGATTCACCAATCTTTATCCAGCTCATCATTTTTACATAACTCATATTGTAATTAGAATTTTCATCAATTCCCCAATTTCCACCACCTTCAACAGTGATTACAAGACCAATTTTTCCACTTAAAACAGCTTCTCCTTCAACATCTGCAACTCTCCACTCTGTTGTACTTAAAGAAGGATCATGACCTGCAATATCACCCTGATCAAGAACATTTCCTGTCCAATTTCCACTTCCATCAATCTCACAGATAGACCAACTTAAGTTACCTTGAGGACCACCTTCATTGCTTGACAAGCACTTGTACTGAATCTCAGTTATTGTACCTTCAAAATCATCTAAGTCAATAATCATACCCAAGTTCCATGTCATTTGAACTCCAAGCTGATCATTCATCTCTCCATCTAAAACACCAAACCATTGCTCTTCTCCTCTTAAAATAGCAAGAGCAGAAAAAAGAACTAAAAATAAAAACTTTTTCATAATTCTACCTTCTACATTGTTTAAATAAAATTAACCACCAACAAAATGATATTGAGTCCGGCTCAAGATAATAAGAGGAAATTTAATAATCAATAAATTTCATATAAATTTTACACATATTGGAAAATTCCTCTTTTATGCTCCAAAACTTTAAAGATTTAACTATGATCTCCAAAGAAGAAAAATAAAGCCCTGAAAATTCAGGGCTTTATTATTATCTTTAGATTCTACTTAACCAGAACCATCTTTTTTAAACTGTTAAAGTGACCACTTTTCATTACTAGATAGTAAACACCACTTGAGTTATTTTTACCATCCCAATTGATTGAGTGGAAACCGGCTTTTACTCTTTCGTTTAGAATAGTAGATACAAGCTCTCCCTTAACATTGTAAACGGAAAGGTTTACTAAACCCTCTTTCAATAGAGAGTAGTTTATAGTTGTAACCGGATTAAACGGGTTAGGGTAGTTGTTGTAAAGAGCTGTTTTAAGAGGTAGGTTCTCTTCAACAGAAACAGGTGAAACAGATACTGTATTAGACTCCTCTGATTCTCCCATATTGTAAACAGCTTTTACAAAGTATGAGATATTCTCTTTTGATTCTACAATATCAAGATAGTTTTCGTTTGTTACAAGTTCATCATTAATTTTAGAACCATTTCTGTAAACATTATAGCCTAGAAGAGATCTCTTGTTAACCGATTGTTTATTCTTACGGCTACCCATAGTTACATTGTCTATTGCAACTATGTAAGCATTGTTACCTTCATAAACAAAAGCTGCCCTTACAATCTTACCACTATATTCACTAAGATCGAAGTTTAACGGTGTTTCATACTCATTATTTTGAGAATTTTCATCTGTACTCATAATATTTACCCACTCACCATCAACAAGTAGTTTAAGGTGGAAAAGAGTAGTCATATCATTAACGGGATTTGTTCTAAAATGGATATAAAAATTTAGATTATCACCATCTTCAACATTGATATATGGAGAAAGTAACCAGTGGAAACCTTCACAATTTGGTCTTATAGCTGCAGAACGATAGCCCTCGTAAATCATTGTTTCACTACCATCTTTAGGTGTGAAATCAAACCAAGTTTTATCTGTTTCAGGATCTGTCAAACTGTTTCCTGTCCCATCAAGATCAAATTTAAGATCCCAGCCATTATCAGGGAAGATTGGAGATTCAAAATTCTCATTTACAAACTCTTGAACTTCACCCGGAGAGTACCAGTTAAGAAGTACACTATCAACTCTTACCTCTGCTGTTAGATTAACAGGTGCGTACAACTCCTCTTTATCTAATGAAACAAGGATATAATCGGAAAGTTCACTTTCAAACTCATCATAAACAGCTGAAACTCTATACTCATAAACACCCTCTTCAGATAATAGAGAATCAACATATGATTTCTCAACTACAGGTTCACTATTTATTTTGTTTCCATCTCTATAAACATTGTATCCCGTAGGAAAAACTATATCTCTATTTCTCTTTGCAAGTTTTGTTGGAGATGTAAAAAAGAAATCATCTATTGCAAGCTCATAGCTGTTATTATTTTCATAAACAAAAGCTATCTCTACTTCAGTTCCATCATACTGTGAAAGATCAATAGTAATCTGCTCTTCCATCAAATTTGAAGCACCACCGTTATAACTCAATAGAGAATCAAATGTTCCATCACTCTTTTTAGCCATTACATAGAACTTTGTATTTCCTCCAAAACCACCATTTTTATAGTATAGATAAAAGTTTAGGAAAGATCCATCAGAAATGGTTAGTCTAGGGGTTATTAGATAGTTAAATCCCGGTGCATTATGCCAAATAACAGCAGATTGATTACCTGAATGTATATAATCGTTACCTATTCCTGAATGGTAATCCGGAGTACAAACTTCCCAACTATTGTAATAAGGCTCTGTTAAAGAATCCCCGAGAGTTTCAGAGTATCTTACCTTCCAACCTGCAGGAGGGAAACTTTCCCCTTCAAAATCTTCTGTTAAATAAGGCATAAAATCTAAAGGATAAGGAGCGTGCCAAGAAAGTTCAACATTCTCATTCTCATTAACCTCACCTACAAGGAAACTTGGAGAAGAGTAAACTGCTTTTCCTGAAAGAGGTATAATATTTTCCTGTTTTGAAATATTATCAATAATCTTTAAGTTTCCTGTTTTTACACCTTGATCATTAGGTTGGAAATTAACACTTAGTGAATATGAATTCCCGGGCTCAATGGTAATATCACCGTTGTATGAAGGTGTAAATGTAAATTCTTCATCCCCTTCAATTGTAATATCTGAAATTATTAGATTCTCACCACCATCATTAGTAATAATAAGCTCTTTTGAAACATAAGCTCCTACCTGAACATTACCATAATCAATTGATTCCATATTGAATGATGCTACAGGAGTAGTTGCCACCTCTTCAAAATCAAGTCTAATATTTGGATATGTAGATCTTCTAATTGCTGTAGGAGGATATTGAGGATCTGGATTTACACTATCACTTCTGTATATCATAGATCTATATCCATTCGACATATCTGATGAGCAATAGAAAGCATCGGTTTGATTATAATAAGTACTACTATTCTCATCCACTGCTATCACAAGATTATCTGTATTATTGTAATCAAAAGGTGTATCTAGAGTAATCTCAATCCAGCCGTCATTTCCGCTAGTATTCAGAACACCCTCATAAACAAGAGTAAGGTCTTCATAAGGTATCCAATCAGCTGTTTCGAATACATTAAGTGAAGTATGAGCCATGTAAATTGCAATATCTTCTGCTACAGCAGAATTACCGGCATAGTAGTAGAAGATCTTTGAAATCTTCTTTTCTGAAACATTTATTTCAGATTGCTTATATATTGTTTGTGAATATGTATAACCATAGTATAGATCTATTGGAAGACCTGCATCTGTAATCTCATCAAAACCTATTTGTATCATTGATCCCGGAAGTTCTGTAAAGAAGCTGTTCACTTCTCCCGATGTTTCAAATGTTTCGCCATTATCATATCCTCTATTTACAACTTTCCAATAATATCTTGTTGAATTGTCCAGTTGAGGATCGAAAGTATACTGATTTACAGGATCAACATTATCCAAAACTTTTACAACCGGAGGATTAACAGTATCAAAGTAAAGATCAACCTTTTCGGTTCCTTCTCCATTTATCCATTCAAGTGTTCCATCTACCGGAATATTATTTCCATTATTCACAGGATAAACTGTAATTGGTGCTCCCGGCTTTGCCTCACCTGATAACTCAACAGTATGAACCTCTTTTGAAAGGTTATCATTTATAACTAATTCTGCTGATTTATTTCCAATTTCTGAAGGATTAAAAGTTAAATGTATATAAATTGATTGATTATAAGAAAGCTCTACAGGAAAGTTGATCTCTTCCATTGAAAATTGGTTGCTATTAGTGCCATTTAAAGCGATATCTCCGCTATTAAACACCATTATTGAGCCACCCTTATTTCTAACTTTAATCTCTAATACATCAGATGAATCACCAATTGTAGTTTCAGTAAATTGATATTCTGCAATTTCAGGAGTCATCTCAAATATAGGTTCGTCGGAAGTAAACACCTCAGGACCGGAAACCATATCAATAGATACAAATTGATTATAATCTGTTGAAACCTCTCCATTTAGAGATATGTAGTAGTTGTTTCCTGCTAATGATGAAAGATCTATATCAAATCTTTTATAATCCTCTTCTAAAGAGATAGCAGAAATTTGGGTAAACTGAGCACCATCTTCAGAGTATTCAATGCTTAAAAGGCTAGTTTCAGAAACTCCTCTTTTTGCGTAAAAAGAGAAACTACTACCCTCTTTTATAATGAGTTTTGGAGTTACAAGTCGTGAATGTGAAACATTTTCACTATCACGATTGATTATAGCAGACTTATCACCTTGGTACCCCTCATCTCCATTAAGACTCCAACTATTTCCGGACTCTCCAATAATATTCCACTCCAGAGGAGGAAACTCTTCACCCTCAAAAGATTCTACTAAATATCCCTCTTGATATATATCTGTAGTTATGGAATAGCTATTATTAGAATTAAAATCATCATCTTCAACCCTAGCTTCAATATTGATTAATGATCCTGCATAGCTGTTCCATGTAGCTTCCACTTCAATAGTATCATTAACGCTAATAGATTCTATATTTTTTTCAGCAAAAGTAACCCCATTAGCTTTAAAGGTTACAGTTTTATTTGTTTGAACCTCTGAACCATTATTATAGATAAACGCTTTGAAAGTTACTTCATCTCCATCGTAGTGTAGAAGATCATCTTTGATTATTGATGAAACCATAAGATCATTTTCAGACTGTATCTCCAATTTTATATCATCTAGAGAGATAGGAGTGTATCCGGCTCCTTCATATCCATAAAAACCAATGTAGAAGATATTATCCTCCGTTGGAGAAAATACAGCATCAACTTTTTGGTAGCTTAAAAATTGAAGTGTCTCATTGATATATATCGGCATTTCCATCATGCTGTTTGAACTTTGGGAACTACCGTACTTAACCATAAACTTTTTAGAAGAGTACTCAGAACCACCTTTTATATAAAAGCTGAGTCTATAGTTTTTATCAGCTTCCAATTGGATTGGAGGTGTGAATAGCCAATCATTATTTCCGGTGCTTGAGTTATATTCAAGGGTAGCATATTTATCACCTGTATGAGGCATAACAGAGGATCCTATCCAAGTTTTACCATCCTCATCTTTATCCTCAACCTTCATACCAAATGGAAGAGGAGAGTTTAAACTGTTCTCAAACCCCTCTTCATAAGGGAAATTGGTAATTAGCTCAATGGCGAAAGTTTTTAGCTCAACACTCTTTATGATAGAAGATAAACCAAGGGACTGAAACTGTACGGTTGCCATATCTTCATCCTCATTAGAAGCAGTCTCCGGAATCTCTGTTTTAACAAAAATAGTATCCTTATCTTGAGGAGATATGGTTATTGTGTTTATAGGCATCAAATTTGTCTTATCAACAATAGAGTATCCCCAGTTACCGGGTTCAGAGATGGAAAGATTGTACGTATCCTCAAGATTACCTTTATTCTCTATCTCTATGCAATGAAAGGTAGAGTTACCAATAGGACCTACTATATCTCCATTATAGTTATTAACTGAAAAGTTGTAATCCGGAGTATAGATCTCAGGACCGGAAACATCATCAAAACCAAAACTATAGTATTGTGAAGAGGAATCATAGATATAAAAAGCTAGGTAGACATTTTCTCCAATATAGGAAGAAAGATCTATACTCTTTTCTCCATCATTCCAATTGTCAGTATCGTATTCAGGAAAATCTTCTAGTAACGAAAAGCTGGAAATTTCCGGATCTGTATTTGAGATCATTACTTTAAAACTATACTTCTTACCGGCACTTTCAACAGCAGCTTTAAAGTTGAAACTACTATTATCTTCTGTAACATTTAACATGGGTGTTATCAGATAATCATCTTTACAACCCATACCTGCAGCATACTCCTTATGACCATTAATTGCGTATTGTGCAGGACTTGTAAAAGTGTAACCATCATTATCATTGTCAATGACAGTCCAATTTTCAGGAATTCCACCTTCAAAACTTTCATTTAGCTGAACTCCAAAAGCAGACGATCCTACGGAAAGTAGGATTAGTAGCAGTGAGGAAACAACCCTTCTCATTAATCTCTCCATTTAAAATTTAAGCACTTAATTACCTATTGAACCCTAATACTTATAATGAGACTCAATATAATTAGCTAAAAGCATCCACTTCACAAAAAAATGCAAGTAGTTTGTTTATAAAAATTTATATAAAAAAATGGAAATAAAAATGCCGACTCTATAGAAAGTCGGCATTAAAATTCTGTATTGAAAAAGAAAAATTAGAGAGCTAAAATTTTTGAAAAATCACTCTTTATACCTTTAATATCATCTTCAGTAGGATGTGGTGCTGCAGCTTCCCATCTCTTTAAACTTGCTTCGTTAGGTCCGTGAGGGTGATCTAAAGGTAATGTTTTCATCCACTCTATAAACTTAGGGTCTATTCTGCCCTGACAATGGGAGTGACCTATCAATCTATTCTTTGAGAAAAGTTCGGTACATGCTTTAACACAATCCTTTGCATGATCGGAATCAGCTTTAGCACCCAAAGTAAAGAAGAATGCTACATCTTTACCCTCTAAAGTTTCAATAAATTTAAGAGCCTCTTGGTTAGCAGTTCCCTTATCTATCCAAAAACCAACAACTACTCTTTCATATCCTTCTACATCCTTAATATCTCTAATATCTGAGATATCAAGATTTTCTTTATCAAGTTCATGTATAGCTTCTGCTACCATTTTTGTATTTCCACTCTTTGAAGAGTAAGCAATTAGTGTCTTCATTTTTTCCCTTTAATCATCTAAATTAATATTACCGGTACAACAATTGGAGATAAGCTCTGCATCATGAGTTATCAAAAGTATCGTTACACCTTTTTCGGTTATCTGTTTTAATATTTTTACCAACCTATTTAAGTTTTTCCCGTCTAAACCTGATGTAGGTTCATCCAAAATAAGAATATCCGGCTTTATAGCTATAGAGCAGAGAATTGTAAGCCTCTGCTTTTCCCCTCCGGAAAGTGTTTGAGGATGTCTATCCTCCAGATGTTTCAGATTAAACATTTCAAGAAGTTTTTCCTGAGTAAAAAAGATTTCGGATTTAACCATTTTTTGAGCTAAACCAATCTCATCTTTTACACTTTTCATGTAGAGTTGATGATCTGAAGCTTGAGTTACCAAAGTACAAAACTTCTTTAACTCTCTACGCTTTCTAGCTACACCACCTATTTTTATCTCACCTGAAGATGATTTTAATATTCCCGTTAATATCTTGGCTAAAGTGGTTTTACCTCTTCCATTTTTTCCCGTTATTGAGATAATTTTACCCTTACCTATTTTTAAAGAGAAATCTTCAAAAATTTTTCTCTTTTTCTTATAGGCAAAGTTGAGATTATTTATCTCCAGTGCAAGATCAGAGCTCTCACTAACCTCATTCTTTAGGTTGGTAAAAATATCTCTGTCTACAACGGGAGATCTCAGTTCAGCTCCCTTCTCTAA
>PDWJ01002679.1_pt1 | contig 18318 bp, 13 predicted proteins | sample 1430881 | NCBI WGS metagenome assembly PDWJ01 (sample SAMN01162460, study PRJNA174530) | Oral metagenome, whole genome shotgun sequencing project. | biome: Marine environment; feature: Marine mammal; material: Swab sample of the gingival sulcus; isolation source: swab sample of gingival sulcus...
CACCTTTACAGGTGTAACTCCGGGTACTTACACCATTGTTGAGGTTGACCCTAGTGGTTACACTTCTGTTAGCGATACAGATGGTGGTAATAATAACGTCACCACAGTGACAGTAGTTACAGGTACGCCTGTTACCGGTATCAATTTTGTTGATAAGCTTGCACCATCTCTTGATAAGATTCCTTCAACCTCATTGCTAGGTTTGTTAGGTCTATTTGGTGCACTGGTTGCTGCAGTTAGAAGACGTAAGAAGTAAATAACGTCTATTTAGTGGCAGGTATCTTAATCTATCAATAATAAAAAAGCGCGAAAGAAAATATCTTTCGCGCTTTTTTATTATAGGAAGCCCTGCAAAATGTGCAGTTCGTGTAAAAAACAAGAAATAGCACCGCAGTCAATTTTTGACATATCAATTAGATAGGCGAAAATGACGAGGAGCGCATGACGCAGTTATTTGCCGAAATGGGCATTTTGCGGGGTTTCCTATAATAAGTAGAACCCCGGCTTTTGACCGGGGGTATCTATTTCAGTGACTACAACACCGATTCATCAAACACACTGATAATGCTGGAAAAATCCATATCCGCATGGTTTTCCACGTGCTGAGTATACATTTTACGCGCCTGGTCTGCCATCGGGGTTGCTACGCCAATGTCGTCGGCGGTCAGTTTTGCCAAATTCATGTCTTTTAACATCAGTTTGCTCATAAACCCACCGCTGTAACCGTTGCTGGATGGGACGGTGTCAATAACACCCGGGTAAGGGTTATAAACCTCCAATGTCCAGTTGCGCCCCGAGCTTTGTAACATAATGTCAGACAAAACTTTGGCGTCTAGCCCATTTTTCACGCCTAAATTAATGGCTTCTGAGGTTGCCGACATCAACACGCCGAGAAGCATATTGTTGCAAATTTTTGCCACTTGCCCGGCGCCGTGACCACCGGCGTGGAAAATATTTTTGCCCATGGCTTCCAGCACAGGTTTAGCGTCAGCAAATGCATCGGCGTCGCCGCCAACGATAAAGGTCAGCGCACCCGCAACCGCACCACCTGTACCACCTGAAACAGGGGCATCAATAAAGCGGATACCTTTGGCTTTGGCTGCCTCGGCAACTTCGCGCGCGTCTGCTGCCGCGATGGTGGAGGAATCAGCGACCAGGGTTTTCGGGTCAAGGCTCGCAAACACGCCATCATCACCCATAAATACACTTTTGACATGCTGGCCGGCAGGCAACATGCTGATCACCATATCGACGCCTTGACAAGCTGCCTTGGGGGAATTGGCGACAGTTACGCCTTGGCTTGCCATATCGGCGAGCACTGCTTTATTTAAATCGAATACGTTTAATGAATAGCCTTTTTTGATCAGGTTTTCTGCCATGGGCTTGCCCATATTGCCTAAACCAATGAAACCGATATTTTTGATAGTGTTCATGTTATTATCTCCTGTAATGAATTAATTAGCGGATAAATTAATGGATTTCGCCGATAAACTGCCGGCCCCCAGCCACGCCTCAAACGGATGCTCACCCTGCGGATAGGCGGAGGTGAAGTGCGCATCAATGTAGGCTTTATCGCACTGTGCCAGCGTTTTGCTCCAGTTTGGTGTTCTGTCCTTGTCGATAAGTAGCGCCCGCACGCCCTCGCGAAAATCGGGGTTGTCGGCGCAACGAATCGACAGGTTGTATTCCATAAACAGTGTTTGCTCCAGCGACAGTTTCTTGGCGCGTTTAAAGATCTCAAACGTCAGTGCGGCCGATACCGGGCAACCGTGCTGATAGCTTTGCACCGCACGCACCACCCACTTATCGTCGGTATATTGTGCTAGTAATTGTGGATCGCGCAAGGCACTGTCGATATCGTTGATATCGCCTTTGTTAACCACAGTGCTAATCAGTTGCCAGTGGGTGGCGATATTGCTGGGTGCTAAATGCTCGGTATGATGAATCTGCCCCAGTGCATGCGTTACCGTATCGTGTAAATCTTTGTTGTTTGACCACTGGGCGGAGGTTAGCGCGCGCACTACATCATCGTACTGTTCGCTGCTGACCGCGCATTCCGCCATATTGACCATCATCGCGTCAGCGGCATTGCAGTTTGCCCCCGTTAGTCCTAAAAATAACCCGGACTTGGCGGGCATGCGTTGCAGCAACCAACTGCCCGTGGCATCGGGATACAAACCAATAGTAATTTCGGGCATGGCAAAGCGCGTAGTATCGGTGACGACGCGGTGGCTACACATTGCCATTAGTCCCATGCCCCCGCCCATAACAATGCCGTTGCCCCACAGCACAATCGGTTTTGGGTAAAAATGCATGGTGCGAAAGAGCCCATATTCACTTTGGAAAAAGATCTCGGCATACGGGTTTGGCAATGGCGGATTTTCGACCATGCTATCGTATAATTTACGAATGTTACCGCCGGCGCAAAACGCCTTGTCGCCACTGCCTTGAAGCAACACGGCGACGATATTGTCGTCGTCGTGCCAGGCATTGAGTTGCTTGCGCACTAATTGACACATATCAGTGCTGAGGGCGTTCAATGCTTTGGGGTCGTTAAGGGTCAAAGTGGCAATGGTGTGCCCGCTGTCGGTGGTAAGCGTGTCGATTATAATAGCTTGTTCCATAATGCCTCCTTAGACTTTCCACTGCGCGGGACGTTTTTCGAGAAAGGCATTGACGCCTTCGACCTGATTGTCACCGCCGAAAAGTTTGACGAAATCTTCGCGTTCGTTAATCCAATTAAACTGTGGTGGAGTTTTGCGTGCTAATTGAATCAGTTTTTTGCTAAACGCGATAGCATCAGGCGACTGCTTGGCGACTTTTTCAGCAAGCGCTGTTGCCGCTTCAAGTCCTTTGCCTTTTTCCACCACTTCTTCGACCAGACCGATTGTCAGTGCTTTTTGTGCATCAACGCGCTCACCGCACAAAATCATGCGTTTTGCCCAACCCTCACCGACCAAGCGCGGCAAGTTTTGCGTACCCCCCGCACACGGGAGCAAGCCCACCGCGAGTTCAGGCAGCGCCATAACTGCATGGTCTTCGGCGATGCGAATGTCACACGCCATAGCACATTCCAGTCCGCCGCCCATCGCATAACCGTTGATACAAGCAATCGACACGCCCCGAAATGCTGACAAGGCCTCAAACCCCTCGCCGAAAGCAACGGCCATCTCGGCCGCTGCGCCTTTGTCACCGCCGGCAAAACTGTTTAAATCAGCCCCTGCCGAGAAAAATTTTTCGCCGTCGCCGTGGACAACCAAGGCCTGCACGGTGCGGTTGCCGTTTAAATCGGCAACCAGCTGTTTCAAAGCGCGCAGGCTGTCCAGCGTCCAGGTATGCGCGGGTGGATTATTTAAGGTTAAGGTCGCGATGTGACCGTTGATGTTTACGTTTAAATTAGTATATTTCATGTTTTTTCTCCAAATTATCATATGATTCCAGTTAATGGTTAAACACTGCGCCGCAGTGCACAGTTTCTCACTGGGGCGTCAGGTGCCGGCTGCACGGGCAAGCCTATGCCGGCCTTATTAACCTGCCGAATAAAAATAGTCTTTTATAGCGGGTTAATTGTTAGCATGCCCCCCTGCGATTCGCCCGCTTGAGGGGGCGTTTATGTGGTAAATTTACCGTGCCAAGAACAGCTTGCTGTCAAATGGGTCGTGGTTGTAATCGTCCATCTCGATATCAAAATCATCGACGGTAATAACGATGCGCATCAACTTGCGCGCCTCAATAAGCTGCTCGCGTTCTGCGGCCGTAATCAGCCCTTTCTCAACTGCCTCGTCTAGGCGGTCACTGGGGCTAACGCCTGTCAATTCGCCACTGCGGTGCGCTTTGCGCAAGGTTTTTTCCAACGCTTTTGTGGCAGTGATGGCATCCAGCGCCGGTTTCAAGGCGGCCACAGGCTCCTCCACTATATTGGGATCGCAAGTCGGCACATACATATTATTGGTTAAGCGTTCTAAGGTTTCACCAAATTGGCACATACTGTTGCTGACGGCTATGCCCAGTGTATCCGAGGGTTTTCTGCAGCGGCGCCCAAAAGGGAAAATAGTTGCTTTTAGCAGCCACGTATACGGACGCGACGGAAAGTTTTCAATAAATTCGACTAAAGCATTTTCAGCATCAAATAGCGCTTTTTCCACCGCCCATTGGGAAATCGGTAAATCGCTGTCAGGCGAACCCGTTTGCGCAAAGCGTTTCAGTACGGCCGAAGCAATATAAAGATTTGAAAAGGCATCGCCCAAACGCGCTGATAAATTTTCACGGAACTTTAACGAACCACCCAAGCTAACCATGGCGATATCACCAGCGAACGAAAAGGCTGCCGATAACCGGTTAATACGGCGATAATATTTCGCCATTTTTCCAGCGTCTTGCGGTACGCCGGTCAAGGCACCCTGAGTGATACCCAGCACCAAACTGCGCGCCTGGTTGCGCAAGGTTTGTTGCACATGACCCGAAAATGCCTTGTCAAAACGGTCAGTGTCGTTATCCGTCATGGCATAAATTTCTTCCAGCACATAACGGTGACAACGAAACGCCCCCTGCCCGAAAATCATCATCGAACGCGTCAAAATATTGGCACCTTCAACGGTAATGGCAATCGGAATCGAGTTATACATTGAGGTTAAATAGTTGCGCGGACCGCTCATCACACCACGCCCACCGTGGATATCCATGGCGTCATTGACCATTTGCCGCGATTTTTCGGTACTGTGGTATTTGATAATAGCTGAAATAACTGAAGGGTTTTCACCGTTATCCAATGCCGACAGCGCTAAATCCTGAGATGCTTGTATTTGATAGGTGTAACCTCCTATGCGTGCCAGCGCTTCATTAACGCCTTCAAACTGGCTGAGCGGAAGCCCAAACTGATGACGCACGCCAGCATACGCTGATGTGGTGTAAGCGCTGAGCTTGCCTTTTGCCGCCGATAGCGCGGGTAGCGAAATACAACGCCCCACGGACAAACATTCCATCAGCATGCGCCAACCTTTGCCTGCGTATTCAGGGCCACCGATAATCCAATCGACAGGGATAAAGACATCTTTACCAGAAATCGGGCCATTCATAATCGGGGAGTTATTGGGGTAGTGGCGGCGCCCCTGATTCAAGCCTTTGGTACCTTTGGGAAGTAGTGCGCAGGTAATGCCGAGCTCTTCTTTATCGCCAAGCAATTTATTCGGGTCTTTGAGTTTAAAGGCCAAACCGACGACCGTCGCGATTGGCCCCAAGGTAATCCAGCGCTTTTCAAAGGTTAAACGAATACCGAGCACATCAGTAAATTTTTCACCTGTGCGCGGATCGGTGTAGTCACCGCGCTCGACCACACCGAAATCGGGAATTGCACCTGCATCCGAACCCGCGTAAGGGCTGGTTAAAGCAAAACACGGCATATCAATGCCTTTCGCCAAACGTGGCAGATAGTAATCGCATTGTTCCTTGGTGCCATAGTGCATCAGCAGTTCAGCAGGGCCAACAGAGTTTGGAATCATCACCGTCATCGCCGTGTTGCCACAGCGGGTGGCGATTTTTTCAACGATTTTAGCATGCGCGAAATTGGAAAAACCTTTGCCGCCAAATTCTTTTTTAATAATAAGCGAGTGAAAGCCCTCGTTTTTAATAAAGTCCCACGCCGCTTCGGGTAAATCATGGTCCTTATGTACGAGTTGCCAATCGTTGACCATAGCGCACAGCGTTTCGGTCGGGCCGTCAAGGAACGCCTGTTCTGCTTCTGTTAATTGCGCTGCGGTGAAATTTGCAAAGCGGTTCCAGTCGGGTTTACCGGAGTAGATTTCTGCATCCCACCACACCGTGCCGGCATCAATAGCAGCTTGTTCCGTGCTCGATAGCGGCGGAATGACTTTTTTCATCATGCCCATCGCCGGACTCGTGACTAATTTTTTGCGCAGCGACGGAATACCCGCAATAGCACAGCCTAACAAAATAGGAATAATCAACGCCCAATGCACCCCTGTGGCAAAAACAGTGGCGGCTAGTGCCACTGCCCACGCCCATGTTGGTGCGGCAAAATACGCCAAAGCACCCAAAACAATTAAAAAGACCAAAAGGCATAAAATCCAAGTCATACAAATCTCCGTTTAGAATAAAAAAAAATAAATCCGGGCGTCCACTGTAAAAAATGTACGGGGTAAAACACCCAGCGAAAATGTTCCAACAATCAACATGCCTGCAACCATCGTGTGCATGATTTCCCGCCAGTTCTTCGGTAATTTTGGCCTGACAATGACACAGACATTCCCAGTATCAAGGCGGTAATTGTAAACCGCAGTACCAAAGATGACACGGGGTCGACAAAAGGTAGCGCATATTGCACCACCACAAAGCCAGAGCTGTACAATAAAACGAACAGCAGGGATAAGATGACAGCTCTCAATGGGGGGGTGTGTCTATTGTGCAGGCGGTTTATTAGCGTAGAGGCAACCCACTATGGTTGCCCTGTTAAGAAGCGTAATCAATGTCAACGGTTTGATTTTTTTCTTCCTAAGCAGGGCAAATTGACCACATAGGGCTGCACCTACAATAATTTCAACACGCGATGCCTACTTTAACGAAATCGTCGTATTGACACCCTTGCTCGCTTCGTCGTCAAACCACCGTGCAGTGACGGTTTTGGTTTGCGTGTAGAATTGTACGGCCTGCTTGCCATACGGCCCCAAATCACCCAGCTTACTGGCGCGAGAACCCGAGAACGAGAACATCGGCAGTGGCACAGGAATGGGCAAGTTAATGCCGACTTGGCCAATGTCGATATCGGCCTGGAACCTGTGCGCCGCTGCACCCGATTGCGTGAAAATTGCCGTACCGTTGCCGTTTGGGTTAGCGTTGACCATTTCAATGGCCGCCTCCAGGCTGTCGGCGTAGGTGATGCACAGTACCGGGCCGAAAATTTCTTCGGTGTAGCAGGTCATTTCCGGGGTGACGTTATTTAAAATGGTTGGGCCGACAAAGTTGCCATTCTCATAGCCATCAACCACGATACCGCGGCCATCGAGAATGAGCTCAGCCCCTTCGTCTACGCCTTGCTGAATTAACTTTTCACAGCGTGCTTTGGCGGCTGGGGAAATCATTGGGCCTAAATCTTTATCATTTTTACCTGCTGAAACAATCAAGCCCTCGGCTTTGGCTTTGATGTCATCAACCCAGTCTTGGGCTTGACCGACCAGCACCACCACCGACAGCGCCATGCAGCGTTGGCCTGCGGCGCCAAAGGCCGCTCCCGCCAACTGATTTAAGGTTTGCTCCTTATTGGCATCGGGCAAAATTACCGCGTGGTTTTTTGCCCCCATCATACACTGTACGCGTTTGCCGGCTTCGCTGGCACGCATATAAACGTGTTTACCGACAGGGGTGGAGCCCACAAACGACACGGCTTTGATATCGGGGTGGTCGCAAATCGCATCCACGGTGGGTTTGCCGCCGTGAACGACGTTTAATACGCCTTCGGGCACGCCTGCTTCAAGGGCTAATTCGGCCAACCGCATGGTGACCATGGGATTTTGCTCTGACGGCTTTAAGACAAAAGTATTACCTGTGGCAATCGCCATCGGGAACATCCACAACGGAATCATGGCGGGAAAGTTAAACGGCGTGATGCCTGCACACACACCCAACGGCTGCCAAATACTGTACGTATCAACGCCTGTGGCAACATTCTCAACGAAATCACCCTGTTGCAAATTGCCGATGCTTGCCGCGTGTTCAACCACCTCTAAACCACGGAAGACATCGCCTTTGGCATCAGCCAGGGTTTTACCTTGTTCTTCGGTGAGTATCGCGGCTAATTCATCGATATTGGCGCGAATCAGCTCTTGGTATTTTAAGAACACTCTTGCACGCGTGCTGATGGGGGTATTACGCCACGTTTTAAAAGCCTTTTTAGCGCAGGCCACAGCTTCGTTAATTTCCTCTTGGGTGGTTTGTGGGACTTTGGCGATAACTTCCTGCGTAGCAGGGTTATTTAAGTCAATCCATTCATTGGTGCTGGACTCGACGAATTTGCCGTTGATAAGTTGTTTTACTTTTTGTGTCATAGTGTTAGACTCCTGATTTATATGTTGGTCATTAAAACTGTTATATTGAATTGCGTAAAATAATTAATAATTATCGATAGCATACTTAATCGCATCCATTGCCGCCGGATCTTCGATCGTGGAAACATCGCCGACCTCTTTGTTTTCAGCCAAGGCTTTAATTGAGCGCCTAAGCACTTTGCCCGAGCGCGTTTTTGGCAAAATTGTCGTGAAGTAGACCGCCGCAGGGCGCCCCAAGGCCCCCAAATTATTGACAATTACGCCGATGATTTGCTCCTCAATTCGGAAGCGATTTTCGGTTTCCTCAACCAGGCTGTGATCTTTGAGCACCACAAATGCAACGGGTAATTCGCCTTTTAGCTCATCGTGGATACCAACCACCGCGCATTCTGCGACGCTTTTGTGTTCACTGATGACCTCCTCAATTTCTTTGGTGCCCAGGCGATGCCCGGCGACGTTAATGACGTCATCCGTACGCCCTAAAATATAGTAGTATCCGTCTTCATCCATCACTGCGTAATCTGAGGTCGAGTACTGCTTGCCAGCAAATAAGTTGTAATAGCTGTCAATAAAGCGCTCATCGCTGCCCCATACAGTGGTTAAACAACCGGGAGGCAGCGGTGCCTGGACGATCAGCATGCCCTTTTCATTTGGGGCGCAGGGTTCGCCCGTTTCTTCATTGACAACTTGGGCGTCAAAACCGTACATCGGATAACCCGGGGAGCCCTGTTTAAACGGTTTGTGATTAAATTTCGGTACGTGGCTAAGCATTGGCCAGCCGGTTTCAGTTTGCCAATAGTGATCGAGAATGGGTACACCTAAGTGACTTGATAACCAGTCAGCCGTTGGTTGATCAAGCGGCTCACCCGCCAAAAAGAAAGCTTTCAGACTGGATACATTATGGCGTTTTAGCCACGATTCGTCCTGTTTTTTCAACATCCGTACGCCCGTTGGCGCCGTAAAGAGAATGTTGACTTTATTGGATTCGACGATACGCCACCAGATACCGGGGTTGGGAATGTGTGGTAAGCCTTCATACATCACACTGGTCATACCCGAAATCAGCGGCGCATAAACAGTGTAGGAGTGCCCCACCGCCCAACCAATGTCGGAAATCGCCCAAAAGACTTCGCCCGCTTTGCCGTCATAAATGTAATCTGTCGAGGCCGCCATAGCAACAGCGTGCCCACCCGTATCGCGCTGTACACCTTTAGGCGTACCTGTGGTGCCTGAGGTGTAGAGCAAGTAACACGGTTCGTTAGATTCCAGCCATTCGCACTCGACCAAATCGAAATTGGACGGATGGACATTGATGATTTCCTCTCGCAAGGTCGCATAATCGACATCCCAGGGTTTGGGTTCGTAAGCTAAAATGCCACGATTGACGACAACAACATTGTCAACTTTGACGTTGGCCACCTCGACGGCTTTATTAACCAAGTTTTTATAGTTAATCATTTTTCCGCCACGCAGTGCCGCATCAACGGTAATCACTGCTTTTGCGCCGGCATCATCAATGCGCACCGCCAGGTTATGCGGTGCAAATCCCCCAAAAACAACCGAGTGAATCGCGCCCAATCGCGCACACGCCAACATCGCGTAGGTGGCTTCCAAAATCATCGGCATGTAAATGACCACGCGGTCACCGCGTTTAATGCCCAAGTCGCGCAGGGCTTGCGCGAAATAATTTACTTCCTGATACAGTTTGGTGTAACTTAGGCGGCGTTTGGCGTAGTCAGTGTAGTATTCAACGCCGCCCCCTAAACGCCTGATTTCTTTGCGTATATTGGGGTAATTTTCCAGCGCTTCAGAATTAATTTCTGACGAAATCCAAATAAAGGCGTCTTGCTCCGGGCGCGTTTCCAGATGTCTGTCAACAGCGTTGTAGCACACGTTGGTCTCACCCCCAACATACCATTTCGCGAACGGTAAATTGCTGTCGTCTAATATTTTCTCAGGTTCTTTGTGCCAGTGAATACGTTTGGCCTGCTCCCCCCAAAACGTCTCTTTGTCAGATAATGATTGTTTGTGTAGTAATGAGAATTCCATGTTAGGCTCCATTGTTGTCGAGTGTTTTTTTAAGTTATCGCCGTTCACGCCATGCGGATTGCGCCGTCTAAACGGATGACTTCAGCATTTAAATAAGCATTTTCGATGATATGTCCGACCAGGCTGGCGAATTCGCTGGGCTCACCTAAGCGTTTCGGGCAAGGCACGGCTGCCTCTAAACTTGCACGGGCTTCATCGGGGATATCTGCCATCATTGGTGTATTAAAGACACCTGGCGCAATCGTCATCACGCGAATGCCATAGCGTGACAGCTCGCGTGCCAAAGGCAACCCCAAGCCGACAACGCCCGCTTTCGAGGATGAATAACTCGCCTGTCCAACCTGGCCGTCAAAAGCCGCGATAGACGCAACATTGATAATCACGCCTTTGTCCTCTTCATCGTTCGTTTGTTTGACGAGTTGCGAAGCCACTAAACGCGCGACGTTAAAGGTGCCAATTAAATTAATATTAACACCCTTGGCGTATTGTGCCAAATCGGCGGGGTTTCCCTCTCTGTCAAGTAATTTTTGCACCACGACAATGCCCGCGCAATTGACCGAACCGTGTAATGCACCGAATTTTTCTACGCCCGCATCAATGGCATTTTGCACCGCGTCAGCGTTGGTAACGTCACAGCGTGCAAACACGGCGTTGTCACCAAATTCGCTGGCAAGTTGTTCGCCAATTTCGGTGTTTAAATCGGCGATAATGACGTTAGCGCCTTTATTGATTAGATAGCGTGCCGTTACTTCGCCTAAACCTGAAGCTCCGCCCGAAATGAAAAAAGTTTTATTGTTGATTTGCATATTTTTTACTTTGTAAATGAATTGATTAACTTTGATTGCGCAGGATAAAACGCTGAATTTTGCCACTCGGCGTTTTGGGTAAGCTGTCGACAAATTCAATGATGCGCGGGAAGGCGTGCGCCGACAAGCGGTCGTGAACTAGCGATTTGATTTCACTCTGCAGCGCTTCGTTACCTTGATAACCGTTTTTTAACACCACGAATGCTTTGATGATACTGCCACGAATGTCATCGGGGATGCCGACAACAGCCGATTCGGCGGTGGCTTCGTGCTCCAATATAACGTTTTCCACATCAGTGGGGCCGACGCGATAACCTGCTGTCATGATGATATCGTCATCGCGCCCTGAGAACCAGTACGTGCCATCATCGTGTTGTTCGACGATATCACCCGTTAAGTAATAATCACCCTCAAATGGACTTTTTTCATTCCATGAATAGCCCGTAAAGTACATCGCAGGCGACTGACTGAGAACCACGGCGAGTTGCCCCGTCGTACCCGTGGGGACTTCGTTAAGTTCATCATCGAGCACGGCTAAGGTATAGCCTGGCAGCGGCAAACCCATCGAACCCGTTGGCGTCGGGTGCGCTAAACTGTGGTGGCAGCAACAGGCCATGCCCATTTCTGTCTGCCCGTAATGATCCATCACCTCACAGCCCAGGTTGTCGCTGACCCATGTGACCACCTCGGTATTTAACGGCTCGCCCGCAGAACTGGCGCGCTTTAAGGTAGTAAACTCATCGGCTTTGTTGTCGAACACACCGCTGGATTTCATCATGCGATACGCCGTTGGTGCCGATGCCAAATTGGTAATGTTATGGGCTTTAATAAAGTCATAGGTTTGTTCAGCAGAGAAGCTATGTTCGTTAAAGTGCGTGGTCGCGCCCATAAGTAGCGGCCCGGTAATGGCGTAGTACAACCCGTATGCCCAGCCAGGGTCTGCCATGTTCCAAAAATTGTCGTCTTCGGTCAGTCCGACGGCGTAATCCATGTACAAATAAAATGCCGTGAGCGCATTTAGCGGCACGGAAACACCTTTGGGTTTGCCAACGGTGCCCGAGGTAAACATTTGCAGAAATGGCGCCTCGCCTTTGAGCAGCACAGCGTTGCAATCGGCACTTTGTTTGCCCAAAAGACTACTGTAGAGCAAGTCGCCGTGGGCATCGGCATCCGACTGTGAGCCTACCATCACCATTTTGGGTATGTTTTTAATTTCGTTAAATTTTTCACGATTTTCGTGATTGGTGAAAACGACTTTGGTATCGGCTTTGTTGAGACGGAACTCAATGGCTTCTACACCGAACGCAGTAAATAACGGTTGGTAAACCGCACCGATGCGCCACGCACCCAAAATCACCGCGAGCAACTCAGGCGTGCGAGGGAGCATGGTAGAAACGCGTTCACCCGCATTGATTCCCAATTCAGTTAACAAATTGGCGACTTTAGCGCTTTCGGCATCGAGCTCAGCATAAGTGAGTTTGCGCGTGTTGCCTTTTGTATCTTCATGAACCAGTGCAATTTTATCGGCTTTTTCACCTTTGGCGTGCTTTCCACAGCATTCGATATAGGCGTTTATACCGCTTTTATAATCCCCTGCTAAAATGCCTTTCTGAAAGGCATCGATGTTAAATGACTGAAAAAATGATTGATAATCTGGTTTCATAATATTGCTCCCGTGAGAAAAACAGCTATTGGTAGTTTGCATTAAGAAAAAATTTAATTTTTTTCTATTTATTATTTTAGAAAAATATAGTTTGTAATTATAATTAAATTAATTAATTTGACAAGCCCCTTTATATAAACAATTATTTACTTTTAAATATCATTATTCTGACTATAAATATGAAACAAAACGATAAAAACCCCCACGATAAAGCCTTTTGGCAAAGCCGTTATGAACAGGGAAAGATTGATTGGGATATGGGCTGCATCTCCCCGCCGATTAAAGCATATATCGACAGCAAACTGGCAAAGGCAAGCCGGGATTTATCCATCTTAATTGCTGGCGCGGGCAATGCCCATGAAGCACAATACCTTCATCAACAAGGCTTTAACAACGTTACCGTGGTTGACTTGGTACGTCCTCCACTGGATAACTTTGCCGGCAATGTACCGACATTTAACAAAAAGCATTTACTGGAAAGCGACTTTTTTGCTGTAGATGAACAAACGCATCAATTTGATCTTTCCATCGAACAAACATTTTTCTGTGCCATTGATCCCGAGCGACGCGCTGAGTTTGTGCAAAAAACGCACGCACTGCTTAAACCACGCGGTCGATTGATTGGGTTGTTGTGGGATTGTGCGTTTGTGGGCGACGAACCGCCTTTTGGTGGCAGCAAGGCAGAATACGAGGGCTTATTCAGCGAACAATTTGAATTAGTCAGGCTTGTGCCCTGCGCGAACTCCCACCCCAAAAGACAGGGGCGGGAGTTATTCGTGGAATTTGTGAAAAAATAGTTTACAGGCGCTCAATCAGCACAGCGATGGCTTCACCACCACCGATACACAGGGTGGCTACACCCAGCGTTTTATCCTGCGTGTGCAGGGCGTGTACCAAGGTGGTTAAAATCCGCGCACCACTGGCACCGATGGGATGCCCAAGTGCGACCGCGCCCCCATGAACGTTGATTTGCGTATCTTTGAGTGACAATTCCTGTTGTGCAGCCATCGTCACCACGGAAAAGGCTTCGTTGATTTCGTATAAATCAATGTCGGAGGCCTTTTTATGGGTCTTTGCCAATAAATCCTGCATGGCGTAAACGGGTGCTGTGGTAAATAATTCCGGTTTCTGGGCAAAGGTGCTGTGTGCCACGATTTTAGCCAGTGGTTTTGTTGTCGTCTCACTTCCTAGCGATTCGTCGGCAAGCACCAACGCCGCTGCGCCATCATTAATTTTACTGGCGTTGGCCGCAGTAATCGTGCCGTCTTTTTCAAACGCCGGGGGCAACAATGCTATTTTGTCGAAATTGACGCGCTTTGGCTCTTCATCTTCGCTAACGGTTTCCACACGCTTGCGATGCTGTACTTCGACGGCGACGATTTCCTGGGCGTATAAGTTTTCGGCCTGCGCTTTGATGGCTTTTTGGTAGCTGGCGGTGGCAAACTCATCTTGCTGTTGGCGCGAGAAGTTGTAATTTCTTACGCATAATTCGGCAAAATTTCCCATATGTTGCCCCGTATAGGCATCAATCAATCCATCTTTTAATAATGCATCTTCCAACGTGACAGATCCCATACGGTAACCGCTGCGCGATTTAAGCATCAAATGCGGTGCTAACGACATATTCTCCATGCCGCCCACAACCGCCGCATGGGTATTGCCCAGCAAAATGCTGTCGGCGCCAAGCGTAACGGCTTTTAAGCCCGAGCCGCAGACTTTATTAATCGTTAAACACGGTACGGATTCCGGCAGTCCAGCACCAAGCGCCGCTTGGCGCGCAGGTGCCTGCCCGTTGCCTGAGGTGAGTACATTACCCATGATGCACTCATCAATCAGCGACTGGTCAAAGCCACTGTCTTGCATGGCGGCACTAATGGTTAGACTCCCTAATTGCGTAGCGGGCACTGTCGCTAAGGCGCCATTAAACGCACCCAACGGCGTGCGTCTTGCAGAATAAATATACACTGACATTTGTTTTTCTCCTGTTTTGAGCTGGTAAATTATAGACACAATAAAAATCTATCATATCTTAACGCATTAGCAAAAAAATTTCGATACTCTGGCCCGAATTTTTTCGGAAAAGTAAAGAAATTAATGCGTAGCGTAATTTCCCTGCCTTATTCATGAAAAGAATTGACAAAAGTTATATTGATTGGTAATCTTCATCACACTACAAGTAAACATTAACCCGCTACGAATAAAAATTTATTATTTTTATTTAATATTTTGTTTTTAAATAGATTATTTTTAATAAAGAATCTATTTTTATATCGAGTTAATAGTGCTATTTGTAGTGGTTATACATACTAGCTTTAAAAGCATTACCGACAAAACCGACAAAGGAGAAATCAAACCATGTCAGCAAAAAAAATAATCAAACTTGCCTTAGCGGTTGCCATTGCAACCAGTTCGGCTGCCGTAGCCAAAGACGAAGTTGTACTACGTTTTTCATATTTTTGGCCAGCCACTTCGGCGTTTCACAAAGGCGCGGTTGAGCCGTGGGTGAAAAAAATTGAACAAGAATCTAACGGGCGCTTGAAAATTCAGTTATTCCCCTCTTCAACACTGAGTAAAGCTACCGCTACTTACGAAGCTGCCGTTAAGGGTACGGTTGATATTGGCTCACAAGCACAGGGCTACACCAATGGGCGTTTTCCATTGACACAAATTGCAGAATTACCGGGTTTATCCAGCACGGCAACGCAAATGGGGTGCATCTTACAAACACTGTATGATAACGGCACCATCGCCAGTGAGTACGAAGACTCTCATATCTTATTCATGTATGGATTAGGCCCCAGCGCTATTCATACAGCTAATAAGGCGGTCAAAAAACCAGAAGATTTAAAAGGTTTACGTATCCGTCGTCCATCAGCCGTTGCCGGTGACTTGATTGAAACCCTTGGCGGTTCACCGGTCGGTATGCCCGCAGGCGATGTGTATACTTCGCTGCAAAAAGGCGTTATTGACGGTTTAAGTTTTCCATGGGAAGCATCAAAAGCCTTCCGAGTCAACGAAGTGACCAAATACCATACCAATATGCCGCTATATACCTCAAGTCTTGTAGTCAATATGAACAAGGCCAAATACGACAGCTTGCCTGATGACTTGAAAAAAGTGCTGGATAACAACTCTGGCATGGAAATGGCGAAAAAAGTCGGTGCGATTTACGCAGAATATGACCAAGCGGCAATTGATGATGCCGTCGCCAAAGGCGGTGAGTTAATCGAGATTCCAGATCCACTCAACGACCCCGATTGGGCAGGCCCGTTAAAAGCAGGTACGCAAAAATATTTAGACAGCGTCACTGCCATGGGTAAAGATGCCGAGGGCGTTTACAAAGCAGCACAGGCAGCAAGTGTAGCGTGTAAAGAGTAATCTTCAGGTTTTTGATGCCGTTATTGCGTAATTTAACGTTATTTCAATGGCTTCAAATTATCATTAAACGTGCAGGTTAGCGGTTATTCAGTAGCCGCTAACTTTTTTATCGAATCAATAAAACCTGCATTTTGGAGAAAATAATGTCTTTTTTATCTAAAATTAGCTCATTAATATCAAAACTGTGCATATTAATCGGCGGGATTTGCCTAGTCTCTACCGTTGGCGTGACTTTGTTGGATATTGTCACCCGATACTTATACAAACTCACATCGGGCGGCTCAGGATTTACCGTACAAGGAAGTTTAGAGCTCATCGAGCAATTTATGTTCATTGCTTTAATGGCGGCATTTGTAGCATTTGTCGAACGATCGCAGATTATCGTGGATATTTTCACGCAAAAACTGCCACATTCTATTAAAGCGCTATTGATGGGCTTTTTTGTTTTTGTGTTTGCCATCTTGGGCGCCGTTTTTGCGTATGGACAATACGAACTAATGCTTGATGCGCAAAAATACAGCATGACAACCCAAGTTTTGCGTATCTCCTTGGTACCCATTCATGCACTGGGTCTGGTGTTATCATTGTTTTTAATGGTGAGAGCCGCCATCGAATCCTTTATTATCTTCGCCACCGGCGAATACCATAATGCAGAGGAGGCAAGCTGATGAGTACTGAAATAATAGGCGTCATCGGGCTTACCTTAATGATTGTCGCGGTGATTTTCCGCGTTCCTGTGGCACTTGCTATGCTGCTGTGCGGCTTGGGCGGGTTTGCTGCGATTATTTCGCCCCAAATGGGTGTGCAAATGTTGATGGATACGCCAACCGATGTGCTGACGACTTATGATTTTAGTGCCATTCCGCTGTTTATTTTAATGGGCGTGTTTGCTACGCATTCGGGTATGGCCGGCAAATTATTCGAATCCACTCGCATTATTTTTGGTGGTGTTAAGGGGAGTCTTGCCATCGCGGGGATTGGTTCTTCGGGTGTTTTTGCCTCTATTTCGGGATCATCTTTGGCAACCGCTTCGACGATGACTCGCGTGGCACTGCCTGAAATGGAAAAACACGGCTATCAGCCAGGATTTTCCTGTGGTGTATTAGCCGCAGGTGGTACGCTAGGCATTATGATTCCGCCGAGCATTGCGCTACTGATTTATGCCATCATGACCGAGCAATCCGTGGGCGATATGTTTATCGCCGGTTTTATCCCGGGGCTATTAGGCATGGTAATGTATTCCATCACGGTGATGATTATGGTGCGATTGAAACCGGAATTGGCAAGACAAGGTGCTCCCACTGACTTTATCGACAAATTCAAGGCGATCGCAGGGCTACTACCCTTTGGCTTTATCTTCATTATTATCATTACTGGGATTTACTGGGGTATTTTTACACCAACGGAAGGCGCAGCCGTAGGCGCGTTTGCCTCTTTCGCCTATGCGATTTTTAAAGGGATGCGCTTTGAGGGCTTTAAGCAATCACTGTTTGAAACCCTGGCCTTATCGGCAATTGTCTTTTTCATGCTGATGGGCGCACACGTGTTGGGTAAATTTATCGCGCTATCGCAGTTATCGAATACGCTGGCAGCCTATATTGGCGGTTTGGATGTTCAACCAATGGTGATTATCTGCTGTATTTTGGGTATGTACTTTTTTCTAGGATTATTTATGGACGCTTTGGCGATGTTGGTTATCACCATTCCCGTGGTTTTCCCAATTGTTCTGGAATTGGGCTACGACCCCGTATGGTTCGGTATTATCGCTGTCCTGACAGTTGAATTAGGGCTTATCACCCCGCCAATGGGCATGAATATTTTTGTCATCAAGGCAATGGCGCCGCATATTAAACTGGGCGATATGTTTAAGGGGGTTTTCCCCTTCATTATTTCGGATTTGTGTCGTTTGGTACTATTGGTCGCATTCCCAATATTATCGACAGTACTGCTGAAATAGCCTGCATAGGACGGACCCACAGTTCCAAAACGGAGTTGTGGGTCTTATGCCCGCCCGCTCGGTAATGTCGGTTAAGGTGGCTTTGGCATTGGCTTGTAATTGCGCTAGAATGAGCGCATACATCAAAGCAATCTGTATCACGTGATGATACATAACCTTATTTTCGGAGAGCCTCCAATGCAACCCCCAAAAAACCTATTAAATTTGACCTGCGCCGACGATATTTTGGCTGTTATTAGCGATAATTATCTCGTTGACGAAAACACTTATGTACAGGCGTTGCTGGATTCGATGCAGTTTGATGAAGCACAGCTGGATAAGCAAAAACAGCACGTGGCCACGCTGATTAGCGATATTCGCAAAAAAGCCGCCGGTGGCAGCGGTATCGACAGCTTTTTGCAAGAATAC
>PDWJ01002680.1_pt1 | contig 18317 bp, 14 predicted proteins | sample 1430881 | NCBI WGS metagenome assembly PDWJ01 (sample SAMN01162460, study PRJNA174530) | Oral metagenome, whole genome shotgun sequencing project. | biome: Marine environment; feature: Marine mammal; material: Swab sample of the gingival sulcus; isolation source: swab sample of gingival sulcus...
TTTTTGATAGTCTGGGTTTCAAACATAGACCGTTTATAAGAAAAACAAAATTAGTCCCCCAAATGTAAAAACTGCGTCCGCAAAACACTGCAAATCAGTTGCTTACAAAAGCAAATTTGCAAGTTGGGTTAAAAATTAAACATTTATGAACGTAAGTATACATAAAAACACAACCAAAGGACATGTACAAGTACCTGCATCCAAAAGTTGCACACAGCGAGCTTTAGCTTTATCCCTCTTGTCGGAAACACCGGTAAAACTGCACCGCCCCGATTTAAGCAACGACTCTACCGCCGCCCTACATATAATTCAAAAATTAGGTACTAAAATCAAAAACTTTGACAGTGGAATAACTGTATACCCATCTCATTATCAAAATCTTACACACTCCAATTTGTCAGCAGGCGAGTCGGGCTTGGCTATGCGTATGTTTTGTTCAGTTGCCGCACTTTTCAACCATGAAATAACTATCACAGGCAACGGCAGTCTGCTAAAACGCCCTATGCAAATGATAAAACAACCCTTAGAAGACTTGGGTTGCAAGGTTGAACTAACAAATAATCACCCGCCTGTAACAATAAGCGGGAAATTGAAAGGCGGAAAAACCAAAATAGACGGAAGTATAAGTTCACAATTTCTTACGGGGCTTCTCATTGCACTACCCAAAGCTATTAACAACAGCATATTAGAAGTAACAAACCTCAAAAGTAAACCATATATCGACCTTACTTTAGAAATGGTAAATCAGTTTGGCGGAAAGATTTTTCATGACAATTATAAATATTTTAAAATAACCGGAAATCAAAAATATCATATAAAAAATTATCACATTGAACGAGATTGGAGTTCGACTTCTTTTCACATTGTGGCAGCTGCCATTTCGGGACGAGTAGAATTAGAAGGACTTAATTTTCAATCGAAACAAGCAGATATAAAAATACTTAAAGCAGTGGATATGTTTGGGGCTTCAATCACAAAAGATAAAAATTTGATTATTGAACAAAACCAAAATAATGCTTTTACTTTTAATGCCTGCGACTGTCCGGATTTATTCCCACCGCTTTGCGTATTAGCTTCAGCAGCAAATGATATTTGTAAAATAAAAGGTGTACAGCGCCTCATACACAAAGAAAGCAATCGCGCCGAAGTATTGCAAAAAGAGTTCGGAAAAATGGGCATTCATATTGAATTATCGGGCGATTGGATGACTATATTTCCGGCAATTCCCCGCGGTGGTGTTGTACATTCACACAACGACCACCGTATAGCAATGGCTGCGGCTTTACTGGGCTTGCGAAGCAAAACTCCCGTAACCATAACGGAAGCCGAAGCTGTAAAAAAATCATATCCCGATTTTTTTATCGATTTTGAAAAAATCACATTTTGATATTGATGTTTTAATCAAATTTTTATATACAAAATTTTAAATCTATAAGGAAATTTCATAAATTTGTGCAAATTATTTTTATCTGAAAATTTTTATACAATAAGGCAAATATATTTTAAAGAAACCTAAAAAAATGTAAATTACTATTTATCAACATATTATCTCTTTAATTACTTAATATTTACATAATAACTTAGCTATCGGAGATTTTTGAAAATATTAAGACCATAAAGCAGGTAAACAAAAAATAAACTAAAAACATGAAAAAACTGTTATTAATATTGGGTCTTGTATTTTTTATGATAGATGCTTTTGCTCAAAGCGACAGTACACAAACAAAAAAAGAAAATATAAAAAAAGGATTTAATTTTGGAGCTGTGCCCGTGGTAGCATACAATTCTGATACAGGTTTTAAATATGGCGGATTGGTAAACCTCTACTGGTACGGCGATGGGAGCAACTACCCAAACTACAATCATTCACTTTACTTAGAATGGTCTAGAACCACCAAAGGCAGCGGTATCAACCAAATATTTTACGATACCCGCACCCTGATACCCAACATCCGCATGCGAATAGACGCAAAATACCTAACTGAACAAGCTCTTGATTTCTATGGATTTAACGGATATAATGCCTATTTCAACAGAGATTTCTCTAACGACTTCCACAATAATTACATAAGCCGCATGTTTTACAGACACGAACGCAAAATGCTTTCAATTTCTGCCAATTTTGAAGGCAAAACAGGTGTAGATAAACTGCGCTGGTTAGCCGGATTTGATTACAACAATGTAAAAATAAGTACTGTAGATTTAGATAAATTAAACAAGGGTAAATCCACCGAAGAAATGCTACCTGACACAGCAACCTTATACGACAGATACGTAAACTGGGGAGTAATACCCGCCGACCAAGCAACAGGAGGTATGGTAAACAACCTAAAATTGGGCTTTGTATACGATTCGCGCGATAACGAAGCTAATCCAAACAACGGAATATGGTCGGAAGTAATATTTTTAACAGCCCCGGGGTTCCTCGGAAACGATTATTCTTTCTCCAAACTTATTTTCACACACAGACAATACATATCATTGATTTACAATAAATTAACATTTGCATACCGACTAAGCTGGCAACAAAAAATTGCAGGCGAAATGCCATTCTACATGCTACCATTTGTATACGATTCAAATAAAATTTCAGACGGACTCGGAGGCAGTAAAAATCTTCGAGGCGTATATAGAAATCACCTGCAAGGAAATGGATTAGCTTATGGAAATGTAGAATTACGTTGGAAATTTTACAAAACAATATTATTCAACCAAAATGTATACTTTGGTCTAAATGCTTTTCTTGACGGTGGACTTATTGTAGATAAATATCCGCTTAATTTAGAAGGAGTTAAAGCAGGATACGGAAATACAAAAGAAAAAAATTTAGAATGGTTTAATTACGAAAACGAAACAATACATCCAAGCTACGGTACAGGATTAGTTGTTGCATTAAACAACAATTTTATTGTATCTTTCAGTTACGGACGCGCATTTAGAGTAAACAAAGACGGTTCAGGCTTTTATATCGTTATGAATTATGCCTTTTAAAATCCACTTCTCTAACAAATAAAGCAAAACAACAAACTTATGGAAAAAGAGAACTTCAAACAATACATAAAAAACAAATCGGTAACAATACTTGAACAAGGTATTGATAACCAAGTGATGATAGAATTTCATACATTTAAAAGCCAACTTACCGAAACCGAACTGGAAATAAAAAACTTAGACGCAGATATTGCCAAACTGCAACAAAATGATATTTCGGGCTACAATACAAAAATGCTACTCGTTAAATTAAGCAACATAGCAGAAATAAAAGCATACCGTGCCCTCGAAAAATTTGTTTCAAAAACTGATGGAGAACTTAAAAACTGGGCAATTGTAGCTATGCAAAGAAGCAGAATACTCATTGAAGACTCACTTTCGGACAATGAAAAAGTATTTATAATAAGCGGATTAGGCGGACTTGATGACAAATTGCGATACTTTACAGTTATCAATACCAATGAACTTGAAACATTAACCCAATGGCAAAAAGAAACAATTGAAAAAGAAATTCAGTATAATGCCGAATTATACTCAGCCGTAGTAGAAGAAATAAATTTTGGAGATAATTATGCCACTATAACCATACTTATACCCATTGATAAAAGCATTATAAATTTTTTCAGCACAGCCATATCCAATATTAACGAATTGGGAAAATTTATTTCAGACCTAACCCTAATAACAAACCTAAAATGCCTTACTAAAGAAGAAATATCAGATTATTTACAAAACGGACCCGCATCAATTTTACAAAATGAATACTTTTATGAAATTGAAGACGACGAACTTGAAAACTACGAATTCGAAGATGATGAATTTGAAGATGACGAATTTAAAGACAATGAGTTTGAAGATGACGAATTTGAAGACGACGAAGACTTTTATCAATCCTAACTCATTAAAATTCAATAAATTTATAATTCATACAAATAAATATATTATTTTAACAACAGTGCTTTACTCCTCCTATAAACAATTAATAATCAGCGCTTTTAACAAGTCTCGCTAATTCTCAAGAACTATTTAATTATTAACCTCTTAGCTTTTATTCTTAAACTTTTAACTTTCAGTTTAACGCAGTGTTATTTAAAATACAAAACAAATATTAAATAAATTATTTTATTTTTAGCAAAAAAAATTACCTTTACACTAAAAATTTTTAACATTGAAACCAATATCCGAAAATAAAAAAATCTTAGATTTAGCATTTGAAATGTTTACCAATTTAGGAAACGACGATTTTGAATATATATACAGAGGGAATTTCTCACCTACCATATCAACTAATATATTATCGCTTGCAGAAGGCAGCTTACTGGGAACAACAGGACAAAAATCGTTAAAAAAACGTATTTATTTTTTAATAGTTGAAGGCTTACAAAATGTAACAAAACATGCCGAACGAGATACAACCCCCAGAAGCGGTAATGATATTTTTGCAATTCAAAAAACACAAGGCAAATATTTTATAACTACCGGAAACGTAATAAGAAAAGAAGACGAAAAAATACTACGCCCTAAACTGGAACAACTCAACCTATTGGGAAAAGACCAACTAAAAAAACTCTACAAAGAAGTACTTACCACAGGACAACTATCCAAAAAAGGAGGCGCAGGCTTAGGACTAATAGAAATGGCTCGTAAATCAGGTAAAAAACTACAATTCAACTTCGATGAGATTGACGAAAAATCATCATTTTTCTACCTGAGAACAGAAATTTCGCGCGAAAAAACCGAAGTACTATCAAACCAAAGCCATACAAAAAAATCATTGGCTACAACAATAAGAAAATTTGAAAACAAACTAAAACAAGAAAACATACTGGTAAGCTTCAACGGCAAATATAATCGCGACACTATAATAAACATACTATCTGTCATAGAAGGACAAATAGGCGTAATGAAAACCTCTAAAAAAATATATAATTTACTCGTTGAAATGTTGCAAAATATTAGCAAACACACCTCACACTTAGAAGGCGATATGCAAGGCAAGGGAGTTTTTATGTTAAGTAGTAAAAATGGCAACTTTTTACTTACCTCCGGTAATTATATCCTAAAAGAAGAATACCCTAAACTGAAACAACGCATAGATGAAATTAATAATATGAGTCGACAAGAACTTGATGATAAATACAACTCTGTATTAATTGACAACGAACACGGCAACGATAAAACAACAGGGCTTGGCTTTATAGATATACGCCTTAAAAGTAAAAACAAGATAGGAATTTTTTCACAACTTGTAGACGAAAAATACTTTTTTATAGTTATACAAGCAATTGTAGAGACTTAACACTTAATCATTTATGGCAAAATAAAAACTACCTCTGTGCATTACTCTGAAATTTTTAAAGATTACCTTATGTTGAAGAAATAACAACCAATATGAAACCATTAATCATTAAAGCAACCGAAGATACCCCCGAAATAAACTTAAATCCGGACAAAGGTATTTTTCATTTTTCAAAATTATCTTTGCCTGAAAATGCCGTAGCATTCTACAAACCCGTAATTGAGTGGATTAATAAATACACCCTAAACCCAAATAAAGAGTCTGTATTTGAATTTAACATAGAATATATGAATACAGCTTCATCAAAAAAAATATTTGAAATAATAAAAAACATCTGCAAAATTAAAAACAAAGCTAAAGTTAAAATTATTTGGCACTACGATGCAATTGATGAAGATATGCACGGATTAGGTATCAGATACGACAGTTTAACTGATATAGACTTTGAATTTGAAGAATATAGAGACGAAGAACGCGAAGACGAAGAATTCAAATTATAAATAACAACTCTATTTAAGCATATTTAATCTTTTAAAATATTTAAAAACAAAACCGGCAACAATAATACAATGTTGCCGGTTTGTAATTTATTAGTAATCTATGCTAAATGCAAAACCCTACTTTGTAATTACAAGTTTTCGACTTAATAATCGGTCAATAGAATTAATTTTAACCGTATAAACACCCGGAGTAAGCTTATGCACAGGAATATCATATACCACATCGGCTTCTACATCGTGCAAAACTTCACTACCTGCCAACTGACCCGATATATTATAAAAATATACAGTAACATCACCTTTTATATCTTTATAAAACTTCAAATTAATAAGCTCAATAGCCGGATTAGGATATAAATCAACTCCCTTTTCTACCGAAGTTAAAGCCTCAACACCGGAAGTAGGATTAAAATAAGTTACCAAATAAGTACTTATTTTGTAATGCGGTTCAGTATGAGAACCATTATTGTAACCGGTATTATTAAGGTTTGTATAAGGCTGTAATTTATACTCAAAATTAAGCTCTTCGCCCGGAGTAAAAAGACCATTCAAATCCCATTCCCAAGGCTGTATATCTTGTCCCGGACACCATCCTGCACGCGCATACATCCATGTTCCATTCTGAGGTGAACATGTATTTTGATCACAATCAGCTTTCCATAAATGTTGCGTAAAAGCAAGCTCGTCATTTAACCATATTTCATGAGTAGCATCCTTAAATTCGGCAGCATTATCCGTATTAGCTTGCCCGTGCCCGGTACTTAGCATGCGGATTTTAAGAGCATCTGCATTAGCATCTACCGTAACCGTTTTGGCAGGCGGATTGTGCGGATTTACATTAACATCGCCATACACCCAGTAAGACTCAACGCATAAAGGTTCAATTTTTGAATCCTCATACGCAGGCGTACCCGGCTCCAATACAATCTCGGCATCCAACAACCAACCTGTTGCACCCCATACCTGTATGTATGATTCAAAATTAACTCCACCTTTTAATATAGATTTAAAATCAGTTATATCAAAAGTCCAATCGCCACAAGGTACGCCGTAAGGTGTTATGTATCTCGCTATTTCATATTTTACACCCTCGTGTACTATGTAAAAAAATGCGGGTTGATCCCAAGGGTCGCAACCACCTGTCGGACAATTCAAACTAATTTTCAATAAAACTTTACTGTAACCGCTCAAATCTTCATTGATATATAAAGTTTTGTTGTGAACCTGACCGGCTGACGAAAAACTATGTTGTTCTGCATCAAAAAGCATTGTACTTTCAGACGGCGATACCACTTTAGTCATCTCATTATTTGAATTATTTGCATCATCGGTTAAGTTTGTATAAGCTTTTACTTCGCAGCTTTCTTGCCCACTAAGATTTTCAGTTGTAGCAAAAGTATGTACATAAATCTCGAAAGGCATAATTTCTACCGAAACATTTTCTGTTACAGGCTCTCCGCCATCTAATTCATAGCTTACGGAAAAATTAGAAACACTCTCGGTTGAAAAGTTTTTAATTTCAACTTTCACTTTTTCTTCTGAAGAAAATTCAGGACCAAGCTCATAAGGCGAAACAATACCTACAACACCTACGTCTTGTCCCGGAACTTCAAATCCACCTACCCAAGCAGTGTTTTCATCCATATTTACAAAAGTAGCCGTAAGGTTATTATCGGTAACAGTGGTAGACGTATTTCCGCTACCTTCGTTAAAATTCCAATAAGCCAAAAGTCCTGTCTCGTTTCCTGTAAGTTCTTCGGTAAAATTATCAAGAATTTCAGTCTGCGTTCTTGCTGTTTCCCATATACGCACCTCATCTATACTGCCTTCAAAATTGCGCCCCGACCAGGTAGGATTATCTCCCAAACGCATTGCCGAGCCACTTGCAGGATCATGATTTCCGCTACTTATATCTAAAGTGTTTTGCAAACTACCATTGATATAAAGTTTAAGACTACTGCCATCATAAACTCCGGCAAGGTGATACCATACATTAAGCCCCATTATAGCCGGAGTATTAACAGCTTTCCACTGTCCGTTTATTGATATGGTAAATTCAGCCCGTCCGTTTTTACCTACGGTCAAGCAATAACCTCTGTCGGGATTGGTTGCTTGTTTACCTACTATTACGCCCGAATAAATACTATTTTCCCATTTATCTGCCTTTATCCAAGCCTCAACAGTAAACACACTGGAGGGGTTTAAAGCAGAATTGTCAGTTACGCCAAGAAAATCATTTACACCATCTAATTTTACGGCATAATTTTGTGCATATATTTCTGAATTTAAGAAAAACAGAAAAAAGCACAAACTCAAAGTTAAATAAATACGTTTCATAAAAAATTATTTAATTATTAAAGATATTTTTAAAAATTACGACATATCAGCAATGAGATAATTCACTAAGTCCCCACTCATAACCTTATGTCGGATGCAAATATAAACAAAAATAACAGAAAGCGTCAAGTAGTTATTTCTTTTTATACTAACCATTTCATAATCAAGTCTTTACAAGATTAAAACAAGAGCCTCACTTCCCTGATTATCAAACAAATAGCTTTTAATTTTCAACTCTCAAATTTTAAATTACAAAGAGTTATCTTTTTGTTATACTAAAAAATTATATCTTTGTAGAAAATGAATTTTTACGACCAATTTATATTTTAAAAATAAAAAATACCATGAATATTTTTGAACACATGCAAAGAAATAACAGCAGCGAGCTTATTTTCTTTGAAGAAAAATCATTATCACTAAAAGTCATAGTAGCCATAGACAGCACCGTGCTTGGTGCAGCAAATGCAAGCGCCAAACTTTTTAATTACCAAAAAGAAGACCAAGCAATAGCCGATGCTTTAGATATGGCTTATTACAATTCGGTACGTGCAGCTTTGCTTCGTCGCAGTTTTGGCGGTGGCAGTATTGTACTTTGCGGCGACCCCGATAAAATAAAATCAGAAATGTATTTTCGTGCCGTTGGTGTATTCCTCAACCGCCTAAAAGGAAAGCTGTTCATGACCAAAGGTAAAGGTATTTCATATCGCGATATGGCTTATGCTCACAAAGAAACAGACTACATACTGGGCATGGACGAAAGTCATAAAGGACTGGGAAGAATACACCGAAGCAGAGCCAAAGGTATGGTGTGGGGAATTAAAGCAGCAACAAAACACAAAATGGGCACTGATAGTTTGAAAGGACTTAAAATAGTAATACAAGGAGTTGCCGAACTTGGAAGCGAACTTGTAAAAGAGCTGGTAAATGAAGAAGCTGAACTAATAATTACCGACAAAATATACGACCGAATAAAAGAAATACAAGACCAAATAGATAATGTAAATATTGTAAAACCGGACGAGATATACGACGTGAAATGCGACATATTCTGTGCAGCCGCAGAAGAACGCATCATAACAGAAGCACATCTTAAACGAATTAAATGTAAGATACTCACCGGTGGATTGAATGAAATTTTACATTCAAAAAAAGAATTAAATTATTTGCAAAAATCTGACGTACTGTATATTCCGGGATATGTTATAAACGGTGGCGACATCATACAACTCGAAAACGAACGACAAGGGTATGGCAAAGATAAAATGGAAAAAGAACTTGCAGACATATACTACAACACAATGGATATTATTTTAGAAGCAGAAAAAAATAAAGTACCCATACACGATATTGCTATAAAAAAATCAGAAGAATACGTAAAAAATATTTCAGCTATAAGAATGATAAAATAAATTTTTGAAAAATAAACTCATGAAAAATAAAGAATATCATATACTTACAGTAAATCCCGGTTCTACTTCAACCAAAATAGGAGTATTTAAAAACAAAGAATTACTTTTTGATGTAAACGTTGCCCATAGTCCTAAACAATTGGCAATGTACAACTCAATTTGGGACCAATACAGTTTTCGTAAACAAGAAATAACCGATACTCTATCTGCTCAAAAGTTTGACCTCAACAAATTGGATGCAGTTGTAGGACGAGGCGGTTTGCTAAAAGCAATATCGAGCGGTACATACATAGTAGATAAAAACATGATTGAAGACGCAAGAAAAGGCGTACAAGGACATCATGCCTCTAATCTGGGTTGTGTAATAGCTTACAGCATAGGTTGGGAATACAACATTCCGGCGCTGATAGTCGACCCACCCTCGGTTGATGATTTAGAACCTTTGGCAATATTTTCAGGCAACAAACACTTCTCTCGTTCAGCACTATTCCACCCGTTAAATATATTTGCCACTTCCAGACTACATGCCGAAAAAACAAAAAAAGATTTTGAAAAAACAAATTTCATTGTAGCCCACATGGGAGGTGGAATTACTGTGGCGGCAATAAAAAACGGTAAAGCTATAAATACAAACCACGGATTGTACGAAGGTCCGTTTACTCCGGAAAGAAGCGGCAGCTTGCCTTTGCTCAAAATTTTAGACGAGTTGGATAAAGGAACATACACAACAGCCCAAATAAGAAAAATGACTATCGGACAAGGCGGGTTAGTCTCATATTTCGGCACCAATAACGCCATAGAAATAGAAGAAAAGGCAAACGCAGGCTCCAAAGAACATTTGCAAGTTTATAAAGCAATGGCATACCAAATAGCCGAAGAAATAGGCAGACGCGCCACAAACCTGAACGGAAAAGTAGACGTAATAATACTCACAGGCGGACTTGCATATTCAAAACTTCTTACAAAACTTATTAAAGAACGAGTAAGTTTTATATCGGAAGTAGCAGTATACCCCGGTGCCAAAGAATTAGAAGCTCTTGCAATGGGGGCTTTGCGTATCCTTACAGGACAAGAAAAAGCTAAGAAATATGAATAATATTCAACAAGCCAAACTTGAACCCAAATTGTGTATTAAAACTAATTGAGAATTGAAAGTTGAGAATTGAAAGTTGAGAATTGAGAGTTGAAAATTGAGAGTTAAGAATTGAGAATATTGATAATCAAAAAAGTATATTAACGCTAACACGGTAGCCTGTAATTATTTGATTATCAGCGCATTAAGCTTTCTTTTGCGCTTAACCATTTGTAACTCTTAACTTTTAACTCTTAATTTTTAATTTGTAACTCTTAACTTTTAATTTAACAAATTAACTTTATACAGCCCTTGAAAAATGTTAGATTACATAATTAAATTTTCAATAAAAAACAAATTGATTATCGGAACATTGATGCTTGCGTTAATTGGTTTGGGCATTTATTCTGCCAAAGAACTACCAATTGATGCACTGCCTGATATTACGAACAATCAAGTACAAATCATAACCTCAGCTCCGTCGCAATCGGCGCAAGATATTGAACGATTGATAACTTTTCCGGTGGAAGTGACAATGTCTAACATTCCGCATGTGGAAGAAATACGGTCTTTCTCACGGTTTGGACTTAGCGTAGTTACAATTGTATTTAAAGAAAACATAGACATTTATTGGGCAAGACAGCAAATAAGCGAGCGACTCGCAGAAGTGCAAAATCAAATACCGGAAGGTATAGGAACACCCGAAATGATGCCGGTAACTACCGGACTTGGCGAAATTTATCAATATACGCTATACGCCAAAGAAGACTATAAACAAAAATACAACGCCATGGAACTCAGATCATTGCAAGACTGGGTAGTTCGCCGCCAGCTGTTAGGTTTAGAAGGTGTTGCCGATGTTAGCAGTTTCGGTGGTTTTTTAAAACAATATGAAGTAGCATTGCAACCGAAACGATTAATAGCTTTAGATATCAGCATCACGGATGTTTTTGAAGCATTAAAGAAAAATAATCAAAATACGGGCGGTGCATACATCGATAAAAATCCTCAAGCATTCTTTATTCGAAGCGAGGGATTGATAGAAAACATTAACGACATTCAAAATATTGTTATCAAAAATACAACAAACGGCACTCCAATTTTAATAAAAGATGTAGGGAAAGTACAATTGGGCAGTGCCACTCGCTACGGTGCAATGACCCGAAATGCCGATGGCGATGCAGTAGGCGGAATTGTAATGATGCTAAAAGATGCCAATTCATCCAAAGTAATAGAAAATGTTAAGAAAAGAATTATTCAAATTCAAAAAAGCTTGCCCGAAGGCGTTGTGCTTGAACCGTTTTTAGACCGCACAAAATTAGTAAACAAAGCTATAAAAACCGTATCAACCAACTTGATAGAGGGCGCACTTATAGTAATTTTTATATTAGTATTGTTATTGGGAAATCTGCGTGCCAGTCTAATTGTAGCTTCGGTAATTCCTCTATCAATGCTATTTGCCATTAGTTTAATGAATTTGTTTGGCGTGTCGGGCAACCTTATGAGTTTAGGCGCAATAGACTTCGGTATTATAGTAGATGGTTCAGTGATTATAGTTGAAGCAACGTTGCATCATCTCGGATTGCGAAAAAGACGTATGAGATTGACACAATCCGAAATGGACGAAGAGGTGTATTTATCGGCATCAAAAATACGAACGAGTGCTGCCTTTGGCGAAATTATCATACTAATAGTATACTTACCTATCTTAGGTTTGGTAGGAATTGAGGGCAAAATGTTTAGACCAATGGCACTAACCGTTAGTTTTGCCATTTTGGGAGCGTTTATTTTATCATTGACCTATGTTCCTATGATAAGTTCTTTATTTCTAAGTAAAAAAATGACTACGAAAAAGAATTTTTCAGAAAAAATCATTGATATAATTCATAAAGTATATGGCCCTATTTTGAATTTTGTTTTGAAGTATGCAAAAATGGTAATAGCCGTGATGTTGATAATTTTTGCGTTTAGCATTTATATTTTTACACGAATGGGGTCTGAATTTATACCAACCTTAGACGAAGGCGATTTTGCGGCACAGATGATGGTTTCAACAGGTAGCAGTGTGAGTTACAGTGTAGAAGCAACCACTCAAGTATCAGAAATATTGTTGCGTGAATTTCCTGATGAGGTAATAGAAGTTGTGGGTAAAATTGGTTCTTCCGAAATACCAACCGACCCTATGCCAATGGAGGCTTCTGATATTATGATTTTGCTTTCGGAGCCTGATAAATGGACAAAAGCTCACTCAAAAGAAGAGTTGGCAGATAAAATGCAGAAGACTCTTGAAAAGCAAATGGTGGGGGTTACTTTTGGGTTTCAACAACCTATACAAATGCGGTTCAATGAACTAATGACGGGTGCAAGACAAGATGTTGTTTTAAAAATATATGGCGAAGATTTAGAAAAATTGACAAAATACGGGAATGAGGTAGCGGCAATAATTCCAACCGTAGAGGGTGCTACTGATTTGTATGTGGAAAAGGTAAGTGGTTTAAAACAAATAGTAATAGCTTACAATCGTGAACAATTGGCTCGTTACGGACTTCATATTGAGGATATAAACAATGTTATAAACACTGCTTTTGCAGGACAAACAGCCGGTTTGGTTTATGAAGGCGAAAAGCGTTATGATTTGGTTGTGAGATTGCAAAAAGAGAACAGAAACAGTATTGAAGATGTGAAACGCTTATACATTACAACGCCCAATGGAGCGCAAATACCTCTGGCTAATGTGGCAACTGTGCAATTCAAAAAATCGCCCAATCAAATACAACGCGACGATGCCAAGCGCAGGCTAACAATAGGTTTTAATGTACGAGGCAGAGATGTAGCGAGCATTGTGGATGAGCTTAAAGAAAAAATAGAAGATAATTTAAAATTTGCTCCCGGCTATTATGTTACTTACGGTGGGACGTTTGAAAATTTGGAAAAAGCAAAAGACCGTTTAATAATTGCTGTACCTATTGCCTTGTTACTCATATTCTTGTTGTTGTATATAACTTTTAATTCGGCAAAACAGAGTTTGTTGATTTTCACATCAATACCGATGTCGGCAATCGGGGGTATTTTTGCCCTTTGGCGCAGGGGTATGCCTTTTAGTATTTCTGCCGGAATTGGTTTTATAGCACTGTTTGGCGTGGCTGTGCTCAACGGAATTGTACTAATTGCAGAATTTAATCGACTAAAAAAAGAGGGCATATCCACTATTAAAGAAATAATAAAGCGAGGTACTTCCACACGATTGCGCCCTGTTATTATGACTGCTTTGGTGGCATCAGTAGGATTTTTGCCTATGGCATTGGCAACCTCGGCGGGTGCAGAGGTACAAAAGCCTTTGGCAACCGTTGTGATTGGCGGTTTAATATCGGCAACTATTTTAACCTTGTTAATTTTGCCTGTTTTGTATATGTTTTTTGAAAAAGTTAGGGGGGGGAAAGAGGAGGTAGAAAAGGTAGAATTATAATTTTTTATTTCACCTATTCTTTAGAGACATTGTTGTAAATCGTTTACCTCATATCCTAATATTGATATTTTCCCATTTTCATCAATCGAAATTTCACTTTCATTCAAATTGACCAAATCATTTATTGTATATCTATCAGTACAAAAATGTATTTCTTGATTTGAAGATCCGATTAGACCTCCTCTAATTGTTCTATAACGTTTATCGTATCTTCCGGTTATCAATATATCAATAAAGTCTAATATACCTCTTTTATTATTTTTTTCTAATTCAGAAAGTAAATATCCCGTATATAAAATAATACTAAGATTTGTTTTTCTTATATTTTTTACCAAAACAAATAATTCATCATATTGGTCAAAAGGCTCTCCTCCAAGTATTGTTACTCCTTCTATTTGTGGAGTATTTTTTATTTTATCAAATATCTGATTTGTTGAAATTATATCTTTGTTCTCAAAACTCCACATTTCTTTATTCCAACAATCTTTACACCGAATAGAACAACCTTGAACCCAAATAACGAAACGAATTCCCGGACCATAAATCAAACTTGTTTCTTCTATATGTGCAATATTCATATTCAATAAGTTTGTCTAACTAATACTAACTTTATTTTTTTACCAACCTTTTTTTCTTTTACAGAATAGCCCTTTGCTTTAGCTTTTTCGATAATATTTTTCTTTTGTTGTTCGACAAATGCTTTTCTTTCTTCTTCTATACGCCTTGCTTCTTCTTCCAAGCGAATACGCTCTTGCTCTGCTAATTGCTCTTGTCGAATACGCTCCAATTCTGCCAGTTTTTCTTTGTAAATTCTATTGTATTCTTTTTCTACTGTTTGTAAAAAATCATTAACTGTTTTTAAATTTTTTACATTTAGATTTCTCCAAGGATAATTAATTCTATTTGCACTACTGTCGTGCTGAAATTGATAACGTCCATTTATAAAAACAAACTTTTGATTTCCATAATAATCAACTCTTTCTGTTATAATTTCATTTGTACGAATGGTATATTTAAACTCCAAGCAATCCAATGCTTCTAACAATATTTCTTTATTTATAAAAGGTGTAACTGTTTTAACTACTGCACTCATTTTATTTTGTTTTGAATTTTTATATTTTGTTTAACACTTTGAGATTGATAAAATTCATCTGTCTTTTTAACAGATAATAAATCGCCCTCGTTTTCAAGTAATTCTTGAAGTGCATCTAAGCACATTTCTCCTTTTATACCAATTGTTTCGGCTTTTATTTTGCCATTTTCGTCAATCTCGATTGTAATTCTTTGTTCTGCCATAATTGTATTTTTATTGTTCAACGCAAAGTTCTGAATTTAAGCGTTTTGCTTCTTGCTTAGCTTCTTCGTATTCTTCCCAATATTCTATTGCAAGATATTTTTTATTGCCTCGTTCATATAATTCTCCCTTTGTGGGAAGTTTTAGTAATTTTTCAGAAATTTCAAATTTACTATTGTTTTTGTTTGATTTTTTTTGTTTGCCTTTTAAGTTTGATAATGAAGAATCTTCTTGTTTATCATTTGTTGCACTTATTTTTGATTTTTCCTTTTGCTTACGTTCTATTTCATTATCAATTTTTTGTATTGATTTTTCTTTCTTCTTTTTTTCGTCTTCAAATTTCTTTCTAAAATTAAAGGAATTAGTAATTTGATTTAATTCTAATAAAGTTGTTTCTGCTTTTTTTGCCTCTTCCGGATTTTTTTTTCTATGTTTTTTCCCTGATTTTTGTTCTAATTCACTTCTGAATTTAGGTAAATCTTTCTCTTCTTTCTTGTATTTTTCACAAAAAACCTTTAATTTTTCTTCTTTCTCATCTTCCTTCTTTTTAAGTTTTATATCTTCTTCTTCAATAAATATTTCTAATTCTAACTGTTGTTCGTCTTTCTCTTTTTCTAATCTTTCAATTTCTTCATCAATTTCAGCCTTTTTTATTTCTGTATTAATTTCTGATAAATCAGCATTAACTTTTTGAGCCAACTCATTTACTTTCTCAACAACTTCCTTTTTTTCGGATTTATCCAATTCTGATAATTTTTTTGTTTTTAAATTTTCTAATTCATTTGTATGTCCTGATATTTTCTGTTTTTTACCCAAAAAGAAACGTTTTAACCTTTCTCCAACTTTTTTACTTTCACTACTTTCTTGTATCGCTTTATCAATATTATCCAAGAAATCATCATAAGCTTTTTCTTTATTTTCCCAATCTGTATAAAGTCTTGCTTTTTTAGCATTTTTTGGAACATAAAAAGGTATAATTTCCCAATTATAATTTATTTTACAAGAAATATTATCATCGATAAACCTCGGCTCTTGATTTCCAAATGCTTCTTTTGGTAAAAATTTATCGCATTGTATATCTTCAACTTTTTTATTAACGTCACTATTAATTGTTATAGTATTATCAATATCTGAAATCAATTTTATTTCCTTATCAATTAAATTTTCTCTTTTTTCAGACAAATGAAACTTAAATTCAGATTTACTAATTTGTTGTTCAAACTCATTATCTAATTTTTCAATTTGCTTTGAATTTAATTCAATAGCATAAAAATTATCTTCTTCCGATATATGTGTTTTAGGAATTAAATAACTCTTACCATTTTTATTAATAATTACTCTTGGTGTGATATTTTCATTAGCATATAAATTATTATTGTTTGCTAATTTTAGTAATAAATCGTCATCTGTTAAACTTGTTAGGATATTGGAATTTTCTAACAAATCAAAATTAATCACATTACTATTTTGTATATTAGGAACTAAAATATTAGCATCTGCTTTAATTTTATTGATTTTGTTTTTTATAAAAACAGCATCACAAAAATCGTCCATATTTGGCAAGAAATCCAAAGGTGGTTCGCTTGTTGTTTGTGGTGTATTAAAATTATCAATTATTTCATTTGTTGCTTTATTCCAAAAATTATCACAAAAGAAACGAAATAATATTTTCGTTTGATTATTATCTAATTCTAAATCAGTATTTTCATTTGCAAAACTTGTTTCGAGAAACGGAGCAGTATAAATTATGCCTTTTGCACTACTTGAATTTGGATTAACCAAAATAAAAGAACCTATATTTTTAATCCCATATCGAATTAAACAACTTCCTGTCAATTCTTTTAGTTTTTCAGGTTTGTTGTTTGTTAATATATAAATTCGGTTTCTTTTTTTACTTGCATTAAAAATTGCCTCAATTAATTTAGACGAATCAATTTGTTCTGTTTGAACACAAATAATACTATCTTGAACAGCCTCAAAAACAGAAATAATTTTTCTTAAACTATTATTTTCTTGATTATCTGTGTTTTTATTTTTACACAACCAAAAATTATTAATTGCTTCTGCACCGTAATCAATAGTTTTTGATTTTGAGATTTTTTCTATTTTGTTCATTTTATAATTTGTTTTCAATAAAGGTTCTTAATTGTGGTTTTAGCATTTTTTTATCTACTTGATTAAATGAAATACTATCTTTTATTGTACCTTTTGTATTAGGCTCTATTTCTCTCTCCACAAAACGAATATAATCGATAGAACTTGGTAATTGCCAAACTGTATATTTTTCTTTGTTTTCTGCAATTATTATATATCTGTTGTGTTGAGCTTTTTGCCCATTACTAAATACATTTGAAATTTCAATTTCTTGAATTGATTTTGCATTATTTTTAATGTATGTATTTCTATTGTTTCTATTATCTGATTTCGTATTTGTAATCAAATATTTTTTATCGGTATTTTCAAAACTATCAAAAAATGCAGACATTGCACGTTGTTGAGAATTTGTATAAGTATATTTGTCATAATAGAAAATAGAAACAGGTTCATTATTAGAGTTTTCAATAAGATTATTAACAATTATTTTAAAAGAGATTTTTCTACCAACTTCATAATTTAATGAACCTATAATGTACTTACTATCTGCATCAGGATTTAAGTCATTGGGAGCTGATAAATGCCAAAACTCAGAACTTTGTTTTGCTCTATCCTTATTATAAAGGTTTTCCCTACATTCTGAAATATCAAGTATTTTTAAATCATCTTTATACGCATCAAAACCTTCTTTTTTATTTATGTCATTTACTAATTTTTCAAAATCATATTTTAAGTAATAATTGTCTTTTAGTTCTTTTTCACTCCCGTCCGAAAGTTTTCTAAAAAAAAGATATTTTCTTCTGTATCCCTTTATTTACAGAGATAATTTTAATTGTTTGTTAGAATTATCTATTT
>PDWJ01005568.1_pt1 | contig 18308 bp, 16 predicted proteins | sample 1430881 | NCBI WGS metagenome assembly PDWJ01 (sample SAMN01162460, study PRJNA174530) | Oral metagenome, whole genome shotgun sequencing project. | biome: Marine environment; feature: Marine mammal; material: Swab sample of the gingival sulcus; isolation source: swab sample of gingival sulcus...
AAACTTAAAAAATTTTATAAATCAGACCTGCCGACCAATTTACTGGAAAAACTAGACAGCACATATAAAGCCTGTTTGGCTGATATGCGCATGGCCGTCGGTAACGATATGTGGTCTGCTGACCAGCAAAAAGTACAAAAAAAGATGATTATACCGCTACTGGCCAAATACCGCGCGCTGCTAACCTTAGGTGTAGCGCAAGAAAAAGCCTTGATGCTAACCAAGAAATTCTCGGAAAACAGCGCACATAAATTCAATAAGGCCATTAAACTATTTAGCCGTCTGCCCAATTTTAGAAAACAATTTTCTAAAATATTTAAAAAGCAAATGGCAACACCCGGCATTTGGGACCACCAATTTATCAAAGACGACCAAAATGAAATGGTGATCGATATCACAAAATGCCTCTGGAAAGAAACCTGCGACTTTTTCAATTATCCCGAAGTTTGTAAAATATTTTGTGATAACGACTGGATTTTGTTCGGCGACTTAAAAACAATGCACCTTGAAAGAGCCGGCACACTGGGCGTCGGCGATCAAAAATGTGATTTTAAATTTGTGTTTGATAAAAAGACAAAGTCAACTAAAGATTAGGTTGCTCTAGCTGACAGCCATCCCGATAAGCCGGATAAGTGCAAGTTAGCTGACCGGCGTAATCGAGCACAACCGACACATCGCTAACCACCTCCGGATAAAGATAAATCACCGGCTTTTCGACCTCACGTTCATCTTTCTTTTGGCGGCCGGCCGAAAACACTAAAATAAGCGCTTGTAATAAAAATCACGCCAATCACGCCCATAAATAAAGCTATAAAGAAAATAAATGGTTTTAATTTTTCAACGCAATCTATCTTCAGGCTACAAAAACTTGTCATAATTGACAAAATCGTTAATATCATAATCACAACTGTAAGCACTATAATTATAGTATTCGCTTTCCTCTGTAGCTCAGTATTAAAATGATTATACAATGCAGCTAAATGATTATCACATTCTGCTTTCATTTCATCAATATCTAATTCTTGCCTGACTATTTTGTATTCTTCATCGCCCTGTTCTTGAAAGGTTACCTTGCTAAATAATACTTCCGATTTTTGATTAGAATAATACTGTGATATTTTTGAAATGTTAATATTTTTAGTATTTTTTGACAAGTTATCCAGTACTTTTTTTATCGTCGCCCGTTGCAATAGCGCAATGGTGGCAAACTCGACATATTGAAATAGAAATGGATTAATCACTTTATCAACAATAGTTTTATTACTTGATGTCAGCCTAACGAATGAATGGTTGGTGATAAAATCGCAAGTGCCATAGTTTATCCACCTATCATACATCGTTCTATTCAAAATTTGGTCAATCATTTTTTCGCTTTGACAGCTGCAATCTTCTTCAATATAGGCCAATTTATATAATTGCTCTTTTTCAGAAAAAGTAAAACGATGCCCGTCTTTTACTTGGCTTATTTTTTGCGACCAATTATCATCTCTAACCAAGCAACAGACAAACATTCTATCATCATCTACAGCTGCAATTTGCCAGTCGCTGCCCTCACTAAAAATAAGTTGCTTAACGACTTGTGGAACACTTTTTTGATCGTACTTTTTATTTTCCACAATGAAATTAGAATTTATTTTAGCCTCGTCTGAATCAAATTGAATTTCTATTTCGTCTGCTACTAAAAAACACTGATCTTTGGCATCTAAAAACGGCGCGCGAATTCTACGGCCAAGTTCATTAATTCGATTAACGCAATCTAGCGACCTATGTTTTTCGTTTTTTAGTTCGTAAATTAACAAGCCAATGCCATTGCTGTATAGCTTTAATTTAATATTAAAAACATCTAAACTGTAAGGTAAGCCATTCTTTTTAATAATATACTTCGCTGGCAGATACTGCTCTTTTAATACATAAACTTTCAGCAAATCTTTATTAGAACAAATTAATTTATTGGCACTATCTGTAAAATAACTAGTGACATTATAAGCGACATTAGCCTTTTTATTAAAATATGCCTTACAATCAGAGGCCGTTAAATATTCGCTTATTGGCAAATCTTCGCTCAATACGCTATCATCAATTGCTTTCACATCGCCTTTTTTACCATAATAAAATGGCAAAATAAAGGTATGATAACTGTAAGTATTTTTTTCGTTTAATTCTTCTTCAATATTCTTATTTTTACTTTGTTCAGACATTTTACTTCTCCCTCAATTTGCCAAAACCTACATTTGTTCGTGCGCCAACGCCCATATCGAGCATAATTTTTTTAAACAACTTTAATTTTTGGTCCTTTGAAATTTTTTTATCTTGATAAGTAAAATCATTTAAAATAAAATTAAATTCAATTGTAACTTCAGGGCGTATTTTAATTAAATTGTTGACGATAATTTTGCCAAACTGATTTTCATGGTGTGCAATCACTTCATTGTCGAGTAGCTTTTTTTCACTTCCCTTTACCGGAAAAGCATCAAGATAGACGTCGTTCGCTTCAAACAAGTTGCGTTCAAGTTCTGTTAAAGCATCTTGCGACAGCGCTTCTTTGCTTTTAATAACTTCAATATCTCTTAATAAATCTTTAATGTAGGCATGATAGGCAAAGTAAGAACGCAACATGCCTTTAATTGACGCCCCTGGAATATACGGTAGCCCCGACACATAATCAAAACTAAAGCCCGCTTCAATAAAGCTATTGCCATCGTTTGATCTTTTGCCGTGTTCGTAACCTAAACCAACTAACACTCCCGGATAGAGTGTAACTAAACTAAAACTACAATTTCTAACCTTTTTAACATTATCGTTGGCAAAGTGTTTAGACCCTTGAAGAGTATAATTACGCAAGGCAGTATTGAGCATTTTTAAATCTTCTTCACTTAAACTATCTTTACCATAATAATCGCGATAATAAAAATAGTGTAAATTAGCTATGTCAGTTACCATTATTTGCTCCTTGCGCATCTGCTTTGTCAACTTGCTTAAATAGATTAAGTGCTGTTTTTATGGCAATTGCGGCTTCGATAATGCGGTCTTTAGCACTCTTTTCATCTACTTTTATATAATTGAGCAAATCAACACCAAGTTGATTTGCTTTTTTATTTTTTTCATCCCTAGAATCTTTAACAGAAAGTTTAATTTCTTTTTCAAGCACAAAATAAACCATATTAATTACTTGGCCTTTGTCTTCTTTGGTTTTGGCTACGTCTTTTGAGTAAACCGCTACCGCCGTTTTTATGCCACTAAAACGGGCAACCGTGCCAAAAGAAGCCAAATAATTGCGATATACACTGCTAACTTCACCATTGTCAAGAATACAGTTTTCAATTGCCTGTACTGCCGCAGGTATTAAAGCATCTATCTGCTTTTTATCGACCATTAGTTTGCCCCTTTCTGTTCAGTTTTATCCTCTAAAACTGTGTAGCCATAACCAACTGAAGCATTGCCGCCAAATTGAACGACTTCGCCATTAATTTTACTCGCAAAATCATCTAGTAAATTTTCATCGCCATCGTTGGCCAAAACAAAAAAGTAAAACCAGCTATTGTAGGGCACAATTTCTTCAAACCAAAGGTTGCCCCTCGTTGCTTCTCTTTCATCACTCGCTTCGCGTTTAACTTGGTTTCGCGCAACAACAGGTAAGTCTAAATCATTAAATATTTGCTCGTCGATTATATACGCTTTATACTCATCTTTCTCATCATTCTCAAAAATATTTATTAAAAGTGCTTCTAGCGGTTTGTTAATAGGTTGACCCTCAATATTTATTTTAACTTCACTATTGTCAGCTAAATTGATTGAATTAGCAATGCCAAGTGCCTGACAAAGCTGATTAAAGCGCTCGACCAGTGTTTTTGTAGTCACTAAGTAATATGGTTGACCGCCATTGTTTGCTCTAACAGGGCGCGCTAATAAATTGGCGCTTAAAAACTTTAATTTGCCCTGTACGGCTGAATTTTTTTCTTTTTCTATATCGTCAGATTTGTTTTCTGGACGATTTTTAATGCGCACACCACCAAATATCTCAGTATTTTTATTACCAGCGGTATGGCTTTCAAAGTATTCGCGCAGCGCACCCTTTACACCCGAGCCATTAATATTAGGAGTATTGTCGACGACATCGCGCGATACTTCATTATCAATGATGCTGACGCTATAGTCGCCTGTGCCAACGTGCATATTTGTTAAACAGTTTAATGAAAATAGTTTTGCTTTCATTTTATCTCCTTACTTTTTCTCGACAATATAGTTTAAGCCAACTCTTTGATCATCTTTATTAAAACAAAGTGGATTACTACCATAAAAAACGCTACCTGCCGCTACCATGGTGTATAGTTGCTCACTAAGGCTATAGCGACCATTTAATTTAGTTTGTCGTTCGGTTGTCATAAAGCGGCTCTGTTTAGTGCGCACAACGGCCGTTTGATTATAGCTAATGACGTCATTAAGCACAATATCAGATAGCGCATAAGAAATTTCTTCAGTATTACTGACAACTAGTTTTTCAACATCGCTATAAAAATCATTGCTCTCTTCTGCTTGAAAGCTAATTTGAAATGCCGATTTATCTTGCCCTAAATACACAATATCAGAGCGATTGCGCATTACATGCTTAAAATTTTTGTCGCCAATCATTAATTCGTCATCAATTCCTGCATAAAAGGCAAAACAGTAATCGGCCTTTAAGGCGATTGCCGCCTTTTTAAAATAGCTTTCTTCATCATTATCGCCGTGTCGCTTATGAATGCGCGTTTTAAGATGTTCAGAAAATAAATTGTCGGCAATTTTTTTGTCTTTTATATTGACATAACTATCGGCAATTTCGGTTTTTGCGCTAAAATTTTGGGCAACGATAATACTATCACCCAATGATGAATATGCGCCCTTTTCAGTAGCAAATGGCTGATAGCTTGTTTCTTCCGCCCTATGATTAAATGGCGTTTTAATATATTTTTGATTTCCCGACATTAAAAACAGCGGCGAAATACGCTTAATAATGCCGCAGTCAAAGTTGCCGCCATAAGCATAGCTTTTTTCACCAATTAACTGATTGAGTGTATTTCTTTCAGCGCTACTGTAATCATAACCACTTTTTAAAACGTCAAATGCCTGTAATATTGCAAAGCGCAGCGCACCCAACAAAGTCGTCTGGCTGGGCACGGTTTGCGATTTAATCAAATAATTGTACTTTTCTGGCCCAACGCCCAGATAATTATAATTGCGTTCACCACCTAAAAAATAGGGCTCTAGTGGTTTTAATTTAACTAAATAACTGGTTTTACCGTTGTTACTCATTTTCGTCACCACTTTCTATGTAAAACTTGGCAATTTTTAATACGACAATTAACGAAAGCAGCTTATCAAATAAGGGATTATCCGCTGGATAGAAAAAAGCGCTTTCACTTGCTTTGCTACATCTGGCCGAAATTTTTCCGCTATCTATTTTTTTATAAAATGCTTTAATTGCTCGATCAAATTTTTCTGAAAGGTCTGCCCCAAAGTCGTCAAATAAATTATCAAACAATACATCGGTGCACTTATTATTGCCGTTAGCACTTTCAAATAATGGTGAAAACTGCGGCAATTTATAAATAATGGCGCGCACTAGATATTCTCTTTCGTTCAACGCCAGTTTGACAATTTTATCAATTTTTTCAAGCATATCATTTTTAAACACTATCCCGATACCCTTGCCGCTGTGCTTAAACAAATGTAGTGCCGTTTTAGCTTTACCAGTAATAATATCAGACGACTTCGCCTGAGCTAGCATATTATTAGCAATTTCTAATGCCTCATAAAGCGGAAACTTTTTATACTGAATTGAAATGCCAAAACTTAAACTAACGGGGTGGTTATCACTTACTTGATACTCTTTAAAAGAATTCTTAAAAAAGTCGTTTAACTCTTCACATAACCCAAATAACGTCTTATCATTATTTTTAAGTGGTGCCAAAAACATAAGGTCGTCGCCGCCTACATAGTAAACTGGACAGCCATACGCTTTAAGAATTTCAGCGGCATCTCCACAATAGTTCGATAAATTAGCCGAAAATTCGCTTAATTTATCTGCGCTCATTTTACCGATAGCAGCACCAAAATTATCGCCATCGGCTGTTACCATGGCAATGTAATCGCCAATTTTAAGATTTTCTTCTGCCTTACTGGCAATAGCCGCATAATTGTCAATTTTTTCTAGATTTTCACTAATGCCTTTAATCTTAAAAGTATTACCACGAGTATAATTTCTATAAAAGTAGCTTTGCTTAACATAGGCGTTTTCATTTTTGTTAGGACCATGATATATTTCTTTTAAATAATCTATATTACTTTGTATATTGAAACATATTGAATTTTCAATAAAACTAAGCCTATTTTGTATGGCAATAATTTTGTCACCAGAAATATTCTTAACCGGACCAATCTCTTCAAAAAAATAATGTATTTGAAAATAATTTCTAAAAAAACCTTTAAGGGCAGACGCATCTATTGAACTAAACTTAGAAGATGATTTCAAATCTCCATAAATAATTTCTGATATTCTATTTTTCACCTTAAGAATAACAGCATCTAAACCACACTTAATATTGTGCGATTCACCCACTATAGTAAAAATAATGCGATCGGGAAATACGCCAATGCCCTGTTTGAAATTTTTTGTCAATAGAGAGTCTCCGTCATTAGTACTGGGCTCTTCTTCAGTATTCTGTTCTACTTCTTGCGCTGGCACAGGACTAATAATTGACATTTCAAAAGGCATTTCATTTAATGCTTCTAGTAATTCGAAACAAATATACGAAAATAAAATACTAGAGTACCACAACGAAATTGGCGAATTTGCCTTTTTAATTGTTTCGTAAATTGGCCCTATTGTAATACCGCAAAGATACTTATGATTTGTATTTTTCGTAGTCATTAAATAGCTTACCCCCGTTATCGTCAGTATAATTTTTGATAAAACTTTCAACTAATTCTTTGACTTTTATATTTTGATTAACGCCTATTTTACCTTTAAAGGCATATTTCTTTTTATTTATTTTTAATTTTATTAGCATCTTTGCTTTTCTTAGTTTTTCGGGTGGCTCAGCGACTAAAACAACAATATAATCCGCTAGTTTTCTAAATTCAATACTGGCGCGGCAAGAACTAATGCCATCTATTTCAAGCACAAAATTATAAAATCTCCCTGCCTTGTAAGAAAAGTTTGGCGCATAAGCCAATAGCGTCTTTTTAAAACAGCTTTCACAACCAGTAAGCTTTTTCGATTCATCATAATTACAAAGCAGTTTTTCTTTTTGACGGAAAAATTTCCGTTCATTTATTTGCTTACAATAATTGTCATTAAAGATATAAGGATCTCTACCTGTTTTTAATGCACTATAAAAATTAGCTACTTCATTATAAAATAGACTATAATCATTCTTAGAGCCTGTTATTCTTTTATACCAAATATCACATTCAGACGTCTCGGCAATTATTTTTAAAATATTTTCGATATTTATTGTCTGCGTATCAGTATTCATCTCACTTTTTATCCTTCTACTTGTAGTTAATTTCTACGCCATTAATTGACTTAACGGTAAAGCTGCCAAAGCCTTTTGTTTGCCTTTTGCCAAAATTATGTAGCACGAAAAAAGCACAAATATTTTTTTCAATTACATCTATTACTTCCTCATTAAAACAGATAATTTCCAAATTAATATCTGATGAATAATACAATATTTCATTAAAATTAATATTTTTACTAGTTTTAGCAACATTTAAAGTGTTACTCTTTAATCTGGTGTTTCTTTTTTCACCGTCCACCCAAATTTTGACCTTATAATCTTTAGTACCGGTGGCGCCTTCTGAAAATTTACCATTTAAAAATTTGTCGAGGCGCGGCTTTAAATCGCTGCCCCTGATAATTGCACCAGGCTCATCACTTTGAAAATGTAGCATTGGCGTCTCTTGTTTTAATTTGATAACTAATTTATAATTCATCTTGTTCCTTTCTATTTCATCCGCTATAATTATTATAAAACAAAATTAAAAATAATAAAACAAAATATATCTATTTATTAATATTTTTTAAGGGCCCACCCATGCAACTAAAATTAACCTTTAACTGCGATCAAGATTTGATTTTTGACGAGAACAACATTCGCGTAATGCAAGGCTTTATCTATAAAAAACTACAAGAAATTGGCGCCAGTTACGTTCATGCCGGCACCTATCAGCACAACGACAAGGTATTTCGCCATTTTTGCTTTTCAGATATTATCACTGAAAACGTCATTCAAAATGGCGTCGTCAATTATGATAAGCAGTTTAGTTTTTACTTTGCCACCGCCCTGCAAAAAATTATACCAGATTTTTGCAACGCACTTTATAAGACGCCACTAATTTATCGACAGCGCACGCTATACTGCAGCGCCATCAACGTGGTTGACAGCACACTACAAGACAATACCTTAAACGTACAAACCGCCTCGCCGGTTGTAGTCGACCGCACCGTGCATAATAACGGTAAGAAAAAGCGCCATTATTATTCGCCAAATGCTGCCGAATTTTTGCCAATTGTTAAAAAGAACTTGATCGATAAATACAACTCTTTACACAATGATGTAATAAACGAGGCTGAGTTCAATATCAAAAATATAAAAAAAGGGCATAGGATTGCCAAAAAATACATCAAGATGACCAAGCAAAAAACAATTGAAATAACGATAATCGGCTACCAATTCAATTGCCAACTAAGTGGCGATCAGCGCCTGTTAAAAACAGCACTTTACTGTGGATTGGGTAGCAAAAATGCACAAGGCTTTGGTTATCTGTTAAAGGCAGATAGCGCTACAAAATAGGCTGAGCACCGTGATTTTCGCCACTCCTGAGCCACCGCAAAGTGCGTTGACATTTGACCAAAAACTGCTATAATAAAAAAAGAAATGGCCATTTTACATGCCTGTCACATTACCTCTAAGGTATTAACACCTGCAATAGAGAGTCTTTTATGATCTTGAGTAAATGCGTCAATCCTGTCACATTACCTCTAAGGTATTAACACATTCCTGAGTTGTTGATTCCTGAGTTGTCGGCTTATTAAGTCTGTCACATTACCTCTAAGGTATTAACACAAGGTATTCCTATCGGTGAATTATAGTCAGTAACCTCCGTTCAATTACCTCTAAGGTATTAACACCAGCGTTAAAAGTCATCTGGTAGAATTGTAATGGTGTCATCTCCGTTCAATTACCTCTAAGGTATTAACACTTATGCCAAGCAAATGCTACTAAAGCAATGATAACCATAATTCCGTCACACTACCTCTAAGGTATTAACACCGCCGATACTGGTTTCAATTGACTCGGGTTGAGAACCATCCTGTCCCGCTGTCACATTACCTATCGACCCAAAATCTTTGCGATATAGCACAAAAATGCCGTCAACCTTTGGCACACCTGCGCCTTTATAATTCTCACCATACAACTGTTCGGGTCTGGTCGTAAATGCAAGCATTTACTGCTCGACCAAGCAACCTGTATGACTGAATTCTAAAAACTCATGTGCACGCAAATCTTTTAGGCATTTTTGCACGATTCCACAAAAACTTTGGGTTGGGTATTAACACTTGCGCGTAAGATATGCTATAATGATTTTGGTAGCCCTCTAAGGTATTAACACTCGTTCTCGGGCTTATAATGAAAGACTTTAATTCTGTCATTTTCCGTTCAGTTACCTCCTAGTCTCTCGTTGTCTTTTTATCCCCAACTAAATAACCCTGGGTTATAAAAAGTACAACTGGCGACGCAGCTGAAAACGTTACACGTTTTCAACTTACATTAACCGCGATTAAAATGCGTAGCATTTTATATCGGGCTACCGGGTTGCTTGGGCGAGTCGGTTGCTTATGCGAGCAGCAAATCTTCGATTTGTGACCAGCACCAGTAAACGGAACGTTTACGACCAGCCAGTTTAATCTTCTTTATTTCCTCTAAAACTTCCAATCAGAAATAAAGAGTTAACGAGAGCCAATCGCCTAGAATATTGATAGGTTACTTTGAAAAATCCGTCATACCTCTAAGGTATTAACACTAGACTGCCAGACTACCGTCAGCATCATATTTAGCTCTGTCACATTACCTCTAAGGTATTAACACATAGTGCCTGATATTGAGTCAACTGCAGCGGAACCGTCCTATAGACCGTTCAATTACCTCTAAGGTATTAACTACGATTAAAATGCGCAGCATTTTATATCGGGCGTCAGTTAATCTTCTTTATTTCCTCTAAAACTTCCAATCAGAAATAAAATCCATCACATTACCTACAAAGTGGAAAGCCGAAAGCGGAAAGCTGAAAGGAAAAGCGAAAAGCAAAGTCAAAACCCAAATCAAAATCAAACCCGAGATCCCTCGATTTATTCTTCACTCTCATATATGATTAAAAACAAAAACAATATGCATAAAATTACTTTTTGGCCACTTTTGGCCCTGTTTTGTCATGCCAAAAACAGTTAAAAACGCTATGTATAAGCCGATTTTTCCGGAAATAATTATCACAAAAATCAGATAACTAAAATAATTTTATAATCCTTGCAAATACTATCACCTGTCTATTGATAAGCTGTGGATAAGCAAAATTCAAAAATGTATAAATCAAAAAAAGTGGCTCTTTTATGCAAAAAAACAGCAAAAAAGGCCAAAAAAACGCCCAAAAACCAGGAAATAATTTTCACAATCGTCATAATATTAAGTAAAAGGCCAACAAATATAGTAAAAATAATGAAAGTATCGCTAAATTGTCAGAAAATTATTTTCGGTAATATACACGAAAATACATTGACATTTGGCAAAAAACTGCTATAATAAAAAAAGAAATGGCCATTTTACATGCCTGTCACATTACCTCTAAGGTATTAACACAAGCTTTTTGTTGACGTCGTCTTTGTCAAATTTCTGTCACATTACCTCTAAGGTATTAACTACGATTAAAATGCGCAGCATTTTATATCGGGCGTCAGTTAATCTTCTTTATTTCCTCTAAAACTTCCAATCAGAAATAGTCATACCTCTAAGGTATTAACACGACTTCTTCTTTAACGATGAATGAGAACCAGTACCTAATCTGTCACATTACCTCTAAGGTATTAACACATTAAAGACTATTGTGACGTCCTGCTCTGGATAATTCTGTCACATTACCTCTAAGGTATTAACACAGCTACCTTCCGAGGCAACTAGAGTAAAGCTTTTTTTCTGTCACACTACCTCTAAGGTATTAACACCCGAGCTTGTAAACTTTCTTTTGGTTAGAGATATCAATTACTCCGTCACACTACCTCTAAGGTATTAACACATCGCACCTCCATACTTCAACAAATCATCATCAGAAAACCGTTCGATTACCTGAAAAGTGGAAAGTTGAAAGCGGAAAGCCGAAAGGAAAAGCGAAAAGCAAAGTCAAAACCCGAGATCAAAGTCAAACCCGAGAGCCCTCGACTTGGCGCTCGGGATGCCTACGATTAAAATACTTGCGTTTTATGCCGGGCGTCCCGGATGCTTGGTCGAGCAGCAAATGCTTGCATTTGCGACCAGACAAGTTAAACTTTTTATTTCCTCTAACACTTCCAATCAGAAATAAAAAGTTAACGAGAGCCAGTCGTTATGAATATTGATATGTTACTTTGAAAAACCCGTTCAATTACCTGCAAAGTGGAAAGCCGAAAGCCGAAAGCTGAAAGGAAAAGCGAAAAAGCAACTTCAAAACCCAAATCAAATTCAAATCCGAGATCCCTCGATTTGGCACTCGGGATGACTACGATTAAAATACTTGCATTTTATGCCGGGCGTCCGGGCCGCTTGGGCGAGTCGGTTGCTTATGCGAGCAGCAAATCTTCGATTTGTGACCAGCACCAGTAAACGAAACGTTTACGACCAGCCCCGGTTGCTTGGTCGAGTCGGTTGCTTATGCGAGCAGCAAATCTTCGATTTGTGACCAGCACCAGTAAACGGAACGTTTACGACCAGCCAAGTTGTCCTTTTTGTTTCCTTTAGCTCTTTTTATTAGAAACAAAAAGACAACGAGAGCCAGTCGTCTAGAATATTGATACATTACTTTGAAAAATCCGTCACATTACCTGCAAAGCGGAAGTCTAGTTAGTGGCAGATTTTATTCTCCCCAGTGCTAAAAATTTATTTAAAATAAAAAAATTCCCTCAACAGGTAGCGCATTGTTACTTGTTTTGGGAGTTTTTTCGTAGCTTTTATCTCTAGCGCAACTATTCTAATTCTTTCAATAATTTAATGGCGTTGAGTTCGCCTTGTTCGGCGGGTTTTTGGTACTGGTGTTTTGCTATATTTCAATGTTACTAAGCAAATAAACTATACTTTCTACCGTATCTGCAAATTCGATGTCTACAGCATATTGAAAGCCTTCAGTATAGTTTTGCCACCTTTTACGCATTTCATCGTCTTTAAGTATTACGTCAATGATTCTCTGCCAATCATTTGTTAAATGTTTACTGCCTCTATAATTTAAGGTGTTGTCAAGCGCTTGGTTAGTAATTTCACAATAGCACCTCTAAATAACTTCTGACCCTGTCAACAACGCGCGCTTTTTGCGCATATTTTGATAATAAAGCAATATTCTTGCGCGGTTGCCTGATATATAACTTATAGGCATCACTGATTACAGCAACATCTGTTTTATAGCGCGGTTTTAAAATATCACAAAGCACTTTTTCAATAATATAGCCTTTAACCACATTTCCTTGTGCTGTTTGATATTCGGTGATTCCTTCTTGATAATAGTCTCTTTTTTCTTGAAAGCAAATCAATCCTTCAGACTTGGGCTTTTTTAAATTATAGTTCTGGGGAAACACCATTGTATAATACTGTGGCGTTTTGTCACTAAGGCCCGCTAAATATAACACTGTTTCAGCAGAATAAATACCTTTAGTAAAGCGAATTTGTAAATTATAAAGCTGGTCTTGCCAAGCCTCGGGGAGTGCATAAACACCACGTGCAACACGCTCTAATTTGCCAACATCGCATAGATACTTTAAATGCGCTCGTGCAATATCAAGTTGATCAATTTTCTTTGATGTAATAATACCATTATTTTTTCGAGCCTCTTGTAGGATTTGTTTTTGGATAGACATGGTCAAACCCTCCTCTAACTTTTATGCTTGTATTATATAATATACAAGTTCAAAAGTAAAGAGTTGGCCACTTTCGCCTGATACGTTTACCATTAACATGATTATTCTAATTCTTTCAATAATTTAATGGCATTGAGTTCACCTTGTTCGGCGGATTTTTGGTACCAGTATTTTGCTTGTTTAATGTCTACTGCCACGCCTTGGCCGGTTTGATAACAGTAGCCCAGCGACGTCTGTGCTAACGCATAGCCTTGTTCGGCGGACTGCATATACAGTGAAATGGCTTTTTCTTTGTCTTGACTGACGCCTTGACCATGTAGATAGCAAAAAGCCAGATTGTTCTGGGCAACCGGGTTGCCTTGTTCAACTGCTTGTTCATACCAATAGACCGCTTTTTCTTTGTTTGGTATCAGGCCGGGCGCGCCCCTAAAAAAGTAATTGGCCATCTTAACTTGTGCCTCGACATCGCCCTGTTTTGCCGCCCTTTGATAATCGGCTATTTCGCCCCAAAATACATATTCACCATTATAGGATATTACAAAACTAAAATGCACCACATTCATAAGAATTACAATTGCCACTAGACATAAATAAACCGTTAAAGCGATTTTTAATTTGTTTTTTGACGTGTTTTTGCGCCTTTTACGACCAGATCTGGCGACTTGTCTTTTGACTGTTTTATCATATTCTTCGTGTTCTTGATGTTCATTATAATCTTGATGTTCTTCATGTTTTTTATCTGCTTGATTAGCTGTATTATCAGCGCAACCCAGACCGATGTAAATCTCTTTAAGTAGCTGATCTGCTGTGGTCGCTTCGAGGCCGGCCTGTTCAACCAGTTTTTCTTTACTCAGCTTAATAAGCGAAATTTGAAAGGCCCGATTTTTATCGAGCATTAAGATTAGCTTGTCTTCAAGCTCTAAATCGTATAGCTTTAAAACAAGTTTTCGCTCGTAATCCATGTCAGGTGCATAGAGTGCAAGCAATGTCTTCATTTTTACTCTGTCAAGAAAGATATCTTTGCCGTACTGATCGATGATTGTTCTAATTTTTAAGCCGATTCTTTTCAAATTTTTCCCCTTTTAACGCTAAAGCTTTCAATTTGTGTTTTTTCTCTCTAAGATGTCTTGATAATGGTGAAGCGAAAAGTCGTGAAAGTGCTTTTGTATTCATATTATACGCTATTTTAGTATAGCGGTAAAGTGGAAAGCAAAAAGCAAAAACTCCCTTGGCTGTTTTAACCAAGGGAGTGGTGTCTTTTAGGCTATTGAGCGACGATTAGTGTGCCGGTTTTGCCTGCAATGCCTTCTTGAGCTTTTTCCAGTGAGGTAATCAGCGCTTTACGACCGGGCTTTGACTGAGCAAATGCCATGGCGGCCTCGACTTTTGGCAACATTGAACCGGGTGCAAAATGACCCTCGGCGATATATTTTTTAGCATCGTCGATTGACAATTGGCTCAGCCATTTTTCATCGGGTTTGCCAAAGTTGATGGCAACTTTTTCGACGGCCGTTAAAATAATTAGATAATCGGCGTCGAGAATTTCGGCTAATTTTGAGCTGGCAAAGTCTTTGTCGATGACGGCCGGCACACCCAACAGGCTGTTGCCTTCAGCGACGACCGGTATGCCGCCACCGCCAACTGTGATGACGACATGGCCTTTTTCGACTAATGCCTTGACGGTTTCTTTTTCAGCGACGTCAATTGGCTTGGGTGACGGCACGACGCGGCGCCAACCGCGACCGGCGTCTTCTTTCATGTCATAGCCTTTTGCCGCTGCAATTGCCTTGGCTTCTTCTTCGCTATAAAAGGCGCCAATTGGCTTGCTTGGATTTTGAAATGCCGCGTCGTTTTTATCGACGATGACTTGGGTGATGACGGTGGCAACCGGTGTATTGTTGCCGCGGCTTAATAGTTCTTCTCTGATGGCATTTTGTAGGTGATAGCCGATATAGCCTTGGCTCATTGCGCCACATTCGGGAAAGGGCATTTCCGGCGTGCCGGCGTCGCTGCCGGCTGAGGTGCTCATCGCCAAGTTAATCATACCAACTTGTGGACCATTGCCATGCGCCAGCACGACTTCATGACCATCAACGATTAAATCTACAATCGGCTTTGCCGTGTTTTTTACCAGTTGCAATTGTTCTTGTGGCGTTTTGCCAAGTGCGTTGCCACCGAGGGCTACTACAATTTTGTCTTTCATTTTAACTCCTTTGTTATCTTATAAATTACCAATTGATGAAACCATCACTGCTTTGATGGTATGCATTCTGTTTTCTGCTTCGTCAAATACGACAGAATGTTTGCTGTTGAACACTTCGTCGCTTACTTCCATGCTCTCAATGCCAAACTTTTGATAGATTTCCTCACCGATTATGGTGTTGCGATCATGAAAGGCCGGTAGACAGTGCATAAAGATGACTTTGTCGTTGCCGGTTTTTTTGATCATTTCCATGTTGACTTGATAGGCTTTTAATTGTTCGATGCGCTCGGCAAAGAGGTGTTCTTCACCCATTGATACCCAGACATCGGTGTAGAGCACATCGGCGCCTTTTACATCATCGACATTGTCGGTTAAGGTAATCGAACCGCCGGTTTCTTGGCATAGTTGTCTCATTTCGGCGACCAATGCCTCATCGGGAAAGAGTGCTTTTGGCGCCAATGCGACAAAGTCCATGCCCAGTTTGGCGGCGCCGATCATCAGCGAATTGCCCATATTGTTACGTGCATCGCCGGCATAGACAAATTTTACTTTATCAAGTGGCTTTTCGACGTGTTCCATTACTGTTAAAAAGTCGGCCAAGATCTGTGTCGGATGATAAAGGTCGGTTAGGCCGTTCCAAACCGGCACGCCGGCATGAGCGGCTAATTGTTCGACGGTTTCTTGTTTAAAGCCTCTAAATTCGATGCCGTCATAAAAGCGACCGAGCACTTTTGCCGTATCGGCAATCGATTCTTTTTTACCCATTTGGCTATTGGTCAAAAATGTGACATTGGCGCCTTCATCAAAGGCAGCTACTTCAAAAGCACAACGCGTTCTGGTAGAGGTTTTTTCAAACAGCAAGACGATGTTTTTGCCGGCTAATAAATTGCCGCGGATACCGGCGCGCTTTTTATTTTTTAAATCACGTGACAAATCGAGCAAATATCTGATTTCTTGCGGTGTAAAATCCTTTAGGGTAATCAAATTACGGTTGCGTAGATTAATTGGCATAGTTTTGTGTTCCTCCTATCTATAGTTTTTCGCGATACAATGGCATTGACATACAACGCGGGCCACCGCGACCACGCGACAATTCGCTTGATGGAATAACGTGTAGCTTGACGCCAGCTTCTTCTAACAGGCGATTGGTAACGTGGTTGCGCGAATAGACGACGACTTCACCCGGCGCTATTGCCAAGGTGTTTGAACCGTCGTTCCACTGCTCGCGCGCTGCATCAATTGGATTGCCACCACCGCAACGAATCAAAGTAACTTTGTCGCGCTGTAGGTATTTTTTAAGTATATCTGCCAGTTCCATTGTTTCTTGTTTAATTTTAACTACACCGTCTGACTTGGTCATCGAATAAACGGTGAGCGGTCCCTCTATTTCGGGGTGAATGGTAAACTTGTCATGGTCGACCATCGTAAATACGGTATCAAGATGCATAAAGGCCCGTTTTTTAGGGATGTCGAAAGCCAAAATGGTTTCAAACGGCTGGTCGCCGGCGAAGATGTTTTTGGCTAGGTGATCAAGCGCTGCAGCGTCAGTTCTTTGCGACACGCCAACAGCCAACACTTTTTCTGATAAAACCAATTGGTCGCCGCCCTCAATGGCGTATTTGGCATCTCTTTCATACCAATGCGGCACTTTCCATTTACCGATTTCGGGGTGATGGTCAAAGATGTATTTGGCAAATAGCGTTTCGCGATTACGCGTTACTGTGCGCATATGATTGAGCGAAATACCACTGCCAATACAGGCAAATGGATCACGCGTAAAGTATAAATTGGGCAATGGATCAATTATAAAGGGATAACGCTCCGCCACCATTTCGCTCAACATGCCTCGGGTGGGAACAGCTATTTCATCGCGGCGCACACCGGCCATCAATTTGTTGACCAGTTTTAAGTTGTCGTCAAAGGATTGAAAATAGTCCAATAGGGCGGCACGCACTTGCGGGCTTGCCAAATTGGCTTCGTCCAAATACTCTTTCAAAAAGGCTTGTTTCACCTCGGCCTGCGCGAGGCTTTCTGCTGTTAATTCTTCAAGATAAACTACTTCAACGCCATTATCTGACAAGGTTTGAGCAAAGGCATCGTGCTCTTGGCGAGCGATCTTTAAGTAGGGAATGTCATCAAATAGCAATCTGTCCATTAAGTCAGGCGTTAGGTTTTCAATTTCCTGACCGGGTCGATGTAACATGACACGGCGCAGTCTACCAATTTCTGATAATACTTGAATGCCAGCTAGATTTTTCATAATATCCTCTTTTCTGGTTCCTGTACCCACTTTCTGTTAATAACAGTATACATAAAAATATTCATGTTGCCAAGGGCAAACAAATAAAGCGTTTGCAAGGCTTTTAGCAGTTTAGCGTTTTTTAGAATAATTATTCTGAAACGGTTTATTCATGTCGCACTTAAAACGCGTGAACGTCTGACTATGACCGCCAATCATAATTTGTTGGCTTTTTAAAAAATGACTAATAACCCGATAAGGTGTATCATCTAATATTTTTTAAATTTTTTGTGTGAGATTTCTCCACTGCGCGTTACTGCGTAACACTACGGTCGAAATGACAATAAAGCGAAAAGAAAAACACAATCAAATGACTGTGTTTTTCAACCTGTTTATCAAATAATTAGCGGCTGGCCCACTAAGTTGTCCTGTGGGCAACTAACTTCAACTGTTTCGGTTAAGATGTCACAATAGCTATAGGAAATGCGCCGTTCTGATAATGTACCGCAATCGATTTTGACTGTAAAAACACTTGGAAAGGTGTCTTCAATTATACCTTGATGTGTTTTTACTTTTTTTCTGCCTTTGTTTGTTCGTAATATTACCGTTTCTCCTAAATACGCTTCAATGTCTTGCCTAATTTGCATCAACCTGTCTTTAGTTGCCATATGGCCTTCCTTTCTTACTCCCACCTATAGTCTATCATGCAAAAAAGCAAAAGTCAAACAGGCCAA
>PDWJ01002683.1_pt1 | contig 18299 bp, 16 predicted proteins | sample 1430881 | NCBI WGS metagenome assembly PDWJ01 (sample SAMN01162460, study PRJNA174530) | Oral metagenome, whole genome shotgun sequencing project. | biome: Marine environment; feature: Marine mammal; material: Swab sample of the gingival sulcus; isolation source: swab sample of gingival sulcus...
CGTCGGTTGCTTGCTACCAGCAGGCGCCCTTCTCGCTCCTACGCCGTGATTCCGCATCCTTCGCGCAGCTCGGTCCGGTAAGCTGATCAGCGCTCTAGAAAGCGGCCGGCAGGGCTGTGTCCGGCGACGGGAGGCCTGTTGTGGGGGTGGCGGCGCGCAAAGCTACTTGCCAAGCTCGCCGAGGGCCTTCTCTGCCTCTTTGCGGGTTGAGTGGCCGGTCTTGACGATATCCCGCGCCTCCTCGAGCTTGCTTCGCGCCTCGACGATGCTGCCCCTCGCTGCCAGCGAACGCCCTTCGCGCACCAGCACCTCGGCGACCTTCTCCAGCCGCAACAGACCGTTGAGGATCGTGGCGTCGCTGTTGTCGACCTCTTCACCCCGCATCCAGAGCTTCGCCGCGTCGCGGTAGTGCTTGACCTTGAAGTCTTCTTCGCCGAGCTCGCCATAGAGCTTCGATAGCCCGCGCTTCACATCGCGACGATAGAAGCTCTCGATCCTTTTCGGGATCAGGGCGCGGTCTGCCGTCAGCACCAAAGCCAGAGCCCTATCGGCGTCGCGGACGTTGCGCTGTCTCAGAAACGAGAAGCCCTCTTGGTACTTGCCACGGATGATCAACAGCTGCCCCACGATCCTCTCCAGCGCCCTGAGGTGGGGCCGCATGTAGCGCTTCTTTTTGAACTTGGCAGCGAGCTTGAGCGCGACGTCGATCTTGCCGTCGAAGTAGAGCTTGACCAGGCCGCGAAGGCGGGTGTTCGAGTACTTCTCGGCGAGCAACTCGTCGGGGCTCTCCTTTCCCGCGCCCTGCCCTGGCCTGTGGAGATAGCGCGGAGCCGCGCATTTCTCGAACTTGTGGCTACGTCGGTAGCGCTTCTCCACATAGGCCATGCGACGCCGCAGGCCCGGCTCACCGGGGACGGCGACCTCCATCGGCATGGTGTGGAAGAACTTGCAGAGCAGCGCATAGCATTTCTTCCAGTAGCGCGCCTTGCAGTGCGAGACGCCCTTGATCCGGAAGTTCTCGGCGAGCCGCTGGGCGATGGTCTTGAGCTTGTAGCGAGTCTCCCGCGCGTAGTACGAGCTCTTCGGCAGCTTCTCAAAGATCGCCTTGGCCTTGAGCAGGTTGTCTCGGTTCCCCAGCGCGAAGAACTTCTGCCCTCGCTCGAAGAGCTTCTGGTTCGAGAGCTCGTCGAGGGCCATCTGGCGCTGCCTCTTGGCCTCCGCGTTGAGCGGATCTCGCGCGAGGACCTCGTCGAGCTTCACGATCGCCGCCGACCAGGACTGCTGCGCGATCTTGCGCTGAGCGGAGTCGGCTAGCGCTTGGACCTGCGCCTGACGCTTGCGCAGCAGCTCCTCCGGGTTCAGCTGGCGCCTCATCGCTGGCTTGGGGCGCTTCACGTAAGCGATGACGCCGATCCCGATCAGCAGCGCCAGCACACCGCCAGCGGCGATGTAGAGCCGGTTGCGCTTCGAAGAGCCCACCTTCCCCTTGACGCCCGGAGAGTCGCGCAGGATCTCGAGCTTGAAGGCGAGGTCGCCGAAGCGGATGGTCGACCCCGCTGACACCTCGGCGCGCTTGATCCGCTCTCCATCGACGTACGTGCCGTTGGAGCTGCGCAGGTCGACCACCGTGACCCGATCGCCGACCGCGGACAAGCGCACCTGGGCGTGACGCCGACTCACCGAGGGATCTTCGAAGACCACGTGGTTGTCGTCGTCGCGACCGACGGTGCAGAGCACCTCGTCGAGGTTCATCACCGTGCCGTCGTAGGGGCCGCCTCGCCCGATCAAGGTCAAACGAGTCTTGGCCAGGGCGGCGCCGGCGCCCGACTGGACCTCCAGTCGGGTGTCGAACTCTTCGTCGGTGTCCTCCCCCTGAGGCTCGATGCTCGAGTCGGGATCGGGCCCGCCAGAGGGCGCACCCAAAGGTGCGTCCGGGTACGGCTGCACACGAAGCCGAAACCCGGAGATCTCGATCAGGTTACCCTCATCGACCAGGGTCGGCGCGGTGATCAGCTGGCCATCGACCTTTACGCCGTTGGCGGAGCCCTCGTCGCAGATCACCACGCCCTGATCGTGGAGATAGACCGACGCGTGGGTACGGCTCACGCCATGCCCGCTGATCATCAGCTGCGCCTGCACACCACGGCCGATGGTCTGCACCTCGGGCGTGATCTCGATCGCACCGACCAGCTGTCCGCTGGCGTCTGAGGCTACGAGATACATCCCATTCCGCTACTCGCGGAAGATGTTCATGTTGACCGGGATCCCGCGACGCTGCAGGTCCTCGTAGAAACGAGGGACGAAGCCCGAAGGCACGTACCGGCCGAGGATCTTGCCCTGATCGTCGAACCCCTCCTGCTTGAAGGTGAAGATATCCTGGAGGGTGATCACCTCCCCCTCCATCCCGGCGACCTCGGTCACGTGGGTGATCCGGCGAGAGCCGTCGGAGAAGCGGGACTGATGGATGATCACGTCGATGGCGGCCGCGATCTGCTCGCGAATCGCTCGAATGGGGAGGTCCATACCGGCCATCAGGACCATCGTCTCGAGGCGCGCCAACGTATCTCGTGGGCTGTTGGAGTGGGCCGTGGTCAGCGAGCCATCATGGCCCGTGTTCATCGCCTGGAGCATGTCCAGCGCCTCGCCACCACGACACTCACCGACGACGATCCGGTCGGGGCGCATACGCAGCGAGTTCTTCACCAGGTCGCGAATCATGATCGCGCCCTTGCCCTCGATGTTCGCCGGACGGCTCTCGAGCTGAACCCAATGGTCGTGCTTCAGCTGCAGCTCGGCGGCGTCTTCGATGGTCAGGACCCGATCACCCTCCGGGATGAAGTTGCTGACAATGTTGAGCGTGGTGGTCTTTCCGGAGCCCGTTCCACCGCTGATTACGATGTTCTTGCGCGCGGTGACGCACATCTCCATGAACTCGACCATGCCCTGCGTGAGGCTACCTTTGCGGACGAGCTCCTCCGCGGTGAGCATATCACGGCGGAACTTGCGGATCGTCAGCGTGGGACCACGGAGCGCCAGCGGCGGGATGATCGCGTTGACACGGCTGCCATCTTTGAGGCGAGCGTCGACCAGCGGTGAGGACTCGTCGATGCGCCGCCCCAGAGGGGCGACGATGCGCTCGATCACGCCCAGCACGGCCTTGTCGCTCGAGAAGCCCTTGTCGGTCGCTTGCAGTCGACCACCGGCCTCGATGTAGATCTGGTCCGAGCGGTTGACCATGATCTCGTCGACCGCCTCGTCGGCGAGGAGGTCTTCGAGCGGCCCGAGGCCTAGCGCCTCGTTGAGCACGTCCTTGATCAGCAGGTCCTGGTCGACGAAGGACTGGATGCGCCCCTCGCTGTCCATGCTCTCGACGATGTCGCAGATCGCGTTTTCGGTCTTCTCCCAGAGCTCCTCGTCCGCGAGCTGATCGATGTCCATCCGGCGCAGGTCGAGGTACTCAATCAGCCGGTCGTGGACCTCTTTCTGCAGCTCGAAGACCCTCTGTCGACGCGGGTCCCGGGGGCTCGCCTCCGGCCGCGGCTGACGCGGCTGACGGGGCTCGCGTTGCGGCGGCGCCACGGGCTCTGGCGCCCGCTGCGGTGGCGGCGGTGCCGGTTCCGCTGGCCCGAACCCTGGATCCGGCGCCCCCATGGGGTCGTTCATCATCGGCTCGGCACCGCCGGGTGGCGCGAAGCCAGGCTCCTCGACGCGCTCGGGACCGAGCGTGTCGCGCACGGCGGCGCGGCGGCCAGGGCCAGGCGGGCGCCGTGGCGGACCGGGAGGCGGCCCCCCCGGACCTGGCGCGGGCACCGAACCAGGAGGTGAGCCGCCGGGTCCACCGAGGCCAGGCATCGGCTGACCGCTGGGGCCGGCGGTGCGATCGCCAGGACCGATGTCGCGCTGGGGACGTTGCGGTTGCTGCTGCTGCGGCGACGCGCCAACCTGATCGCCTGGCATCGTCGGGCGCGGCTTTCGCTTCGGCGGCGGCGGCGGCGGGCGTCGCGCCGGATCTGGAGCGACCGGCGCAGGACCAGGCGCCGGGCCGGGACCCGGAGCCGGGGGCGGAGCAGCCAGCGCCTCGTCACCGACACCATCCTCCGCATGAAGGATGAAGTCGCCGATGTAGATCTTATCCTGATTCTTGATCACCAACGGGCTGGTGATCTTGCGCCCATTGACGTAGGTCCCGTTGGTGCTCTTCAGGTCGACGATGATGAACTTGCCGTCCTTGACGACAATGCGGGAGTGCCGCTTCGAGACGTTCCCTTTGGGCAGGATGATGTCATTGCCCTGCACTCGCCCGATATTGACCTCGGACTTGTCGAACTCGAGGCGACGCTGCTCTCCGCCCTTTTCCGTGATGACGACTGTAAACATTCCGCCTCCGGCGCGACTCCGGCGTTCAGATCAGATTCAGAAGCGCTGCGGCTCGTCTCTCGCCGCATCTGCCCAGTGTTGTTTCACGTGTGGTGTCCGCTGTTTCACGTATCCGCATAGCTCAGTCGAAGACCTGCCACCCGACCTCGTCCTTGTAGTCGCTATACAGACGCTGGATGTCGCCGATCTGCTTGCGCACCCAGGGATGGTCGGGGGCGACTACGCGGGGGGTGACGAAGACGACCAAGGTCGTCTTCTGATCACGAAACTCTCTCGACTTGAAGAGCTCACCGATGATCGGGATGTGCCCAAGCAACGGGAGCTTCGAGACGCTCTTCTGCTCTGTGTTGGAAAACAGCCCGGACAGCACGATCGACGCGCCGTCTTTGACCGTGACGAAGGTCTTGAACTTGCGGGTGCGGAAGCCCGGGATGTTCTGAACAGCGACGCTCTGATCGAGCTCGGAGACCTCGGCGTGGATATGCGCGCGGACGTTGCCGAGGCTGTCGGCCGTCGGCGTCACCTTCAGCTTGATGCCGTACTCTTTGTACTGAATGTTGACCACGTTCTGTGTGATCACCACGATCGGCACCTCGCCGCCGACGAGGAACTCGGCCTTGTGGCCTGATCCGCAGACGAGCTTCGGCTGCGCCAGGAGTCGCGCGTTACCCGTCGAATAGAGGGCCTCCAGGGCGAAGCGCCCAGCGTTGACCTCACCAAGCAGGTTCATCGTAATCGTATCGCCGCCTCGTGGTTTGATCGGGATCTGCGCTTGGAGTTGGCCCGTGACGCCTGTCACGCCGAGGACCGACGGCCAGGTCACGCCAACCCGCTGGAGGCCGTTCTTGCGCATCTCGACGAACTCGACCTCCAGCAACACCTGCTTGCCGCCACCGACCTTGACCAGGTTCTCGACCTTCAGCCCATAGGTGCGGAGGATCGCCTGCACCTTGTGCATCTCAGCCTTGGACCCGACGGAGCCCTCGAGGAAGACCGTTCCGCTGATCAACCGACCGCGGACGTCGGTCAGGCCGCTAGCTTTGAAGATCTGATTGATCTGTTCGACCGCAGAGGGCTTGAATCGCACGAGGTTGCGGACCTTGTTGCCAAAGAGGCGCACCGCCGCCTGCGCTCGGCCATAGTCGTCAGCGGTCAGGGCAGAGCCGCTGATCACGACGCCGTCTCCAATCAAGCGTGGGAAGATCCCCTCGATGCGACCAAGATAGGACCGAACCTGCTTAAACAGCCGCCCGACCTCGACCTTCGTCACGACCACCGTGAACTTATGCTTGCGCCGGCCCGTATAGACGATCAGCTCGGTGCTCCCCCCGTTCACACCCACGATCGTCGCTGAGCGTGTGCTGTAGGTGGCCACGTCGGCCACGCTAGGGTTCAGCACCTGCACCTTCGTGACCGTGCCTGGAACGCGAACGCTTTGAGACTGCCCCACCGTGAGGCGAATCGTCCCTCGGCGCGCGTCTGCGAAAGCAGGCAGGCCCACCAGCGCGCAAACCAGCAAAAAGAGACTACATCTAGCCATCAAACGTCGCATCAGCTGCTCGGGTCGCTTGTCGTTTCTCATCCCTGTCCACCAGCGGCGAGGGGATCGCGTATGGCCCTTCTCGGGCGCGATAATAAACGGGGAGCCGTGGAAAAGAGAAGAATTTCTTTGTGGTATTGCGACGATCTCGACCCTGCCAGGGTCAGCAGCGCCTTCCCTTTTTCCGGGTCGTGAGGCGCTTTTCTACACCTTCGGGACCGAGCCGGGTGCTGAGCTGCCGCGACGATTTCGTAGCCGAAGAAACGAGCCATACGGGTGGTCTGGCGAGCTTTCTGATGCCTAGAGAGCGGCCGGCCGGGCTGTACCCGGCGACGGGAGGAGGGTGTCGGGGTGCTCCTAGAGCGCTGATCCGCTGACCGGACCGAGCTGCGCGAAGGACGCGAAATCACGGCGTAGGAGCGAGAAGGGCGCCTGCTGGTAACGCGCAACCGACGCGCGACAACCGCCGTGATGGCGCAGACAAGCGCGGCGACGGGAGGTGAGCTGATCTGCGCTTTAGGGAAGGCGTAGTATCGGAAAGTACTTCAACAACGCGGCCCAGGTCGCCCCGACGAGGATCGCGGCGGCGTAGGGGATCCGATGCAGCTCAACATCCTCTCGCTTCCCCACCAACCGCTTCGAGATCCGGAACATATTGCAAAGGACTCGCCCGAGCTGCCCTCTGGCGAGGGCGTAAGCCAACGCCAGCACCCCGCCGGCAAGGGTCACGTACGCCAGCGCCCAGAGCGCAACTGGCCAGCGCAAGAGCGCCCCCACGGCGGCCATCAGCTTCACGTCGCCGAAGCCGACGAAGTTGATCACCCCCAAGAGCCCGAAGCTCAGCAGCAGCAGCAGACATCCAGCGAGCGATCCGACGAACCCGAGAGCGAGGGCGGCCTTTAGGCCGTGCTGCAGCCCGACCAGCGTCGTGTTGAGCACGAAGCCGGCGATGACACCGCTGAGCGTGAGCCAGTTGGGGATGCGGTAGGAGCGGACGTCGGTGACCGCGGCCACGCCGCAGACGAGCAGGCAGACAACATCTGGCACGAGCACAGCTACCGAGTTGCTCGTCACACCATCACGCCGGGATCCATCACAACCGCTCCATCATGAAGGCAAGGTGCTACTGATTGCTGCCCTTGTTGTCCTGAGCGAAGTTTTTCAGCGTGCGCGACTTCGTATGAGATGTGCGTGCCCTCTCGCTGCCAACCTTGACCTTTGTCTCTCCGGCCAGCGCGTTGGTCGCGCCCGCGAAGAGGTCGCGGATGTTGTCGCCAAAGATGGTCACAACCCCGATCGCGGCGATGGCGATCAGCGCGACGATGATGATGTACTCGGTCATACCTTGACCGCGCTGATCGCGACGAAAACGCTTGAGCAAGCTACGCACGTTGAACTCCTGCTTGTGCTGTTGAGGGTCAGTATAGAGGGCCGCACTTCGTCTTGCTATCGGTCATCGATCCGATGACCCTCACCTCTGCCTTGAATCCAAAGCCCACCGTTGACGTCCCGGAAAGGGGCGTGTTAGCAGCGCCTTGTATCGGAAGGACCCCATGCGTCGCGCCGCCGCCCTCCTCCTCTTGGCCAACGTGCTCGCCCTGCCCCAGCTCGGCGAGGCCAAGCCGCGCTTCTTTGTCTATCTGCGGGCCGTCAAGGAGCAGGTCAACACGCGCTGCAAGCTCGCCAGCCAGGCCCGTGCGCTGGTCAAGAAGCTGCTAGCCAAGGATCCGACGATCACCCTCGATCTCGGCGCCCCGATGCCGAAGAGCAAAAAGGCGCTGGCCAAGCTCTTGGCGGCCAAGAAGCTCCGGGGTTATGGGATCGTCTTTCGGATCACCCGCTGCAAGCACTCGCTCAACCCGCCGGCGAAGGGGCGACGCGCCAAGGTGCTGATGGTCGAGGTGGGCAGCGCGCTTGATGCTGAGACGATCCCCTCGGGGCAGCTGGCGCTGGCGGGTATCGGAGCCGGCCAGGTTGGCACCGAGGTCTCTCGGATCCGAAAAGAGGAGCTCGCCTCGCTCCGCGCCGACGCCCTGGAGGTGGCAGCGAAGCAGTCGGTGGCCCGGTTCATCACCAACCTCGGGAGTCGGCGCAGCCATCCCCCGTCCAAACGCCGCAGGAGACGCTGAGGTGAGACCGCTCTTGGGAATCCTCTTCGTAGCGGCGACGCTGGCCACGCCGCTACGATCGACCGCGAGATCCAACGCCGCCCCGCGCGCTGCGGGCTTCATCCGCGGCGTCGCGCTCGGCCACTACACCGATATCAACCCCAAGAAGCTCGAGCGCAAGCTGAAGCAGGTCAAGGCTGTCGGCGCAAGTCACGTGTCGCTGGTGGTGCAATGGTCGACCCGGGACGTACGCTCAACACAGCTGGCCCCGCGCGAACAGCATACGACCTCCGACAAGAAGCTCGAGCTGATGATCGCGCGCACACGGGCTCACGGCATGAAGGTCGTGCTCTTCCCGATCGTTGACGTCCAGATCCGCAAGCCCTTGGAGTGGCGAGGGGTGATCAAGCCACCGAGCTGGGAGGCCTGGTGGCGAAGCTACCGGCGCTTCATCTTGCACTACGCCCGGATCGCCGCCCAGACAAAGGTCGCGGTCTTCTGTGTCGGATCTGAGCTCGTGACCACCGAGAAGATGCGCAAGCGCTGGGCGGCGCTGATCGCCGCTGTGAAGAAGGTCTACCGCGGAAAGCTGCTCTACTCGGCCAACTGGGACCACTACGATCCCGTGACCTTCTGGGACCTCGTCGACTACATAGGCCTCACGTCCTACTACACGCTGGCCAAGCGCAAAGACGCCGACGAGGAGACGATGCTCCGGTCCTGGAAGGGCATCCGCGACAAGCTCGTAGCGTGGGCGCGGAAAAAGAAGCGACAGCTGCTCTTCACCGAGGTCGGCTACCCCAGCCTGGACGGCGGCGCGGTCCACCCCTGGGACTACACCCAAGGGACGCCGGTAGACCTCGAGGAGCAGCGTCGCGCCTACCGGGCCTTCGTCCGCGCCTGGTCAGGCGTCAAGGAGCTGTCAGGCGTGGTCTTTTGGGATTGGTATGGCGAAGGCGGCCCCAAGGACAAGCGCTACACCCCCTACGGCAAGCCCGCCGAGCAGGTGATCAAGCGCTGGTTCACCACGGGCCGTTTCTGAGCAGCCCTTTTTGCATGCGAGCGCGAGGGTGCAGCCGGCGGCTACTCCTTCTTTTGGGGCGAATGCTCGACGAGGTGCTCCACGCTGAGCGGCACTGTATCTGAGGTGGCGATGTTCTCGGTGTCGTCGAGGGCGAGGTGCTCGCGGCTAGCCCGCGTGAGCACCTCGCCGAGCTGCTCGAGGTGTGCGACCAGCAGGGCGGGATCGGTCAGAGCTTCGCGCGGGGCGGCCTCGACCACGATGTTGCGCTCGGCACAGATCCGTCGCAGCCAGGGTTCGACCTTGCGCTGAAGCGTCGTCGCGAGCTCACGCTGCTCCCGCCGATGAGAGCGCTTCGCCCTGCGGGCCAGCAGCCAGGTCACGAGCGCGACTAGCCAGCCCCCGGCGGCGACAGCACCCCAGCACCATGCCTGCATCTCCCGCTCCTTACGGCCGCCCACCCCTGCTAGCGGAACGTCTTGATCACTTTGGTGGGTTTGTTCGCCCGGATGAACACCGTGAAGCTCTTGACGATGTTGAACTTCGGGTTCTTCAACGTGACCGTATGCTTGCCCGCCGAGAGCGGGATCCTTCGCTGAGGCGTGGTCAGCCCGGTGTCCCGGCCATCGATGATAATCCGCGTCCAGGGCTTCGATCCGATCAGCAGCCATCCCTTGCCACGGGGCTTCGGCTTCACCACCGGCTTCGGCTTCGGCGTCACCACCGGCTTCGGCTTTGGCGTCACCACTGGCTTCGGTGTCTTCGGCTTCTTCGGTGTCTTCGGCTTCTTCGGCTTCTTCGGTTTGACCTTCGGCGTCTTGCCAGGCTTCTCCAGCGTCACGTCGATGGTGACGGGGTTCCCCCCATTGAAGGCGATCGGCTGCGACCAAAGGGCATAGCGATCCCGGCGTACGATCACCTCATAAGCAAGCTTCGGGTTGAGCTTGATCGTCTGCGGGCTTGGCCCGTAGCGCTGCTCGTGGCCATCCTTTTTGATGAACACGTCGCCGCTAGGCTTGCTCTTGACCAGCACCGCGACCTCGCGGGGTAGCAGTTTGAGGTTGAGCTTCTTGACCATGCCAAGGGACACATCGAAGGAGGTCGCCGCGGGCTGGTACTTCGGTGGGAGGCGCACCTCGATGCGGTGGTGGCCGGCGTTGATCAGCGTGATCCGGATCGGCGTCTTGCCCGCTAGCTTACGCCCATCGAGCACGGCCTTGGCTCCAGGCGGTGTCGTCCGCAGCTCGACGATCGGCAGCGCCTCGAGCGTGGGCGTGACGTCAGTCGACTCGCCAGCCTTGACCTCGACCGTCTTTTCCCAGCGCTGGAAGCCGTCTTTGCGGGCAGCCACGATGTAGAAGCCGGGCTTGAGCTTGCCCACTGTCATGGGTGGCTTGCCTGCCTGCTTGCGCCCATCGATGTAGATCTCGGCGTCCGCAGGAGATGTCGTAATACGAAGCGATCCTGGTCGCTTGGCGAAAAACAGGACGTACCCGGCGCCGCAGGCGGCCGCCAGGAGCACCACGACGACGAGGATCAGCGGAAGAGCGCTGCGCCTCTCCTGCTGGGTCTGCGAGACAGGTGGCGTCGCGATCACCGGCATCGTGCTTGAGGCGCTCGGCGACCCGCTCGCGGCGATCGCGGCGGGGCGAGCGGGCACGCTGGGGGGCCGAGATCGCGGCGGCTCCTGCGGGCCCGTGCCTCTCGGCAGCGGCGGGGGATTGGGCGGCGGCGGAGCTGGAGACGATGGCGTGGCTGGCCGCTCTGGAGCCGAGAGGTCGTCGTCGAGCTCATCGTCCGCAAGACCGCCCGGCTTGTCATAGATCTGGGTGTCGATCTCGTCATCGTCCCAGGTCAGGGCGGGAGCCCCGGAGACCGGTTCCTCGAGAGGCTGTGGCGCCATCTCCGCCCCAGCCTTGCGCCGTGGGGGCGCAAAGTCTGCGGTAGGCTCGCGTCGCGGGTCGCCGTCCTCGCCTAGGTCGTCGGCCTCGAGCTCAGGCGGGCGTCCTGGCTCCGGCATCTGCCGGTAGGCCTCGAGCTTGCGCCCCTCTTCCTCGATCTCGCGGGCGAAGGTCCGCTTCGACCACGCGGCGAGATCTTTTCGCGAGTAGAACTCGCCGGAGGTGTACATATAGGCCTGCAGGTCGTCGTGGAGGTCGATCGCGTTCTGGTAGCGATCTTCGACGTCCTTAGCCAGCGCCCGCATCACGATCTGCTCGAGCTCGTCGCTGATCTTTCGGTTGTAGGCGCTTGGCGGGAGGATCTCGACGTTGCGCACCTTCTCCAGCGTGGAGAAGTCGGTCTCACCCAAGAAGAGACGCTCGCCCGTGAGCAGCTCATAGAGGATGATCCCCACCGAGAAGATGTCGGAGCGTCGATCTAGCGGGAGCCCGCGCACCTGCTCCGGCGACATATAGCCGAACTTGCCCTTGAGGATCCCGGCTTGCGTCTTCGAGGCCTTCCCCGCGGCCTTGGCGATCCCGAAGTCGACGAGCTTGACCTCACCCTCGTAAGAGACGAGCACGTTCTGCGGGCTGACGTCGCGATGCACCAGGTGCATCTCCCGGCCCGACGCGTCGCGCTTGTTGTGGGCGTAGTCCAGGCCCTCGCAGATCTTCATCACCACGAAGCAGGCCTGGGGGATCGGCATCGTCTCGCCGAGGGAGCGGCAGCGGTCGAAGATCGCTCGGAGGTCCTTGCCGTGGATGTACTCCAGGGCGATGAAGAACGCCTCGTCGACCTTACCAAGGTCGAAGATCTGAGCGATGTTCGCGTGGTTCAGCTGGACGGCGATCTTGGCCTCATCGATGAACATCTCGATGAACTCTTCGTCCGCCGCGATGTTGGGCAAGATGCGCTTGACGGCGAGTAGGCGCTCGAAGCCCTCCACACCATAAGCTTTGGCGCGGAAAACCTCTGCCATGCCTCCCACGTTGATGCGTTCGAGGAGGTAGTACTTGCCGAAGGGAATCGGCCGGTTCACTGGAGGGCCCTCGGCTCCTTTGCAGGCGACGCAAAGCACGCCGCGAGACTGCTGAACTGTTTATCGAACGCGACGCAACAAGTCAATTACCCAAGAGAAATCTCTATCTATCTAGGTGTGAGGGCCTCGGCGGGGTCCAAGCCCGCGGCGCGCCCAGCGGGGATCGCCGCTCCAACCAGGCAGCAGGCGAGCGCAAAGCCCACCCCAAGAGCCACGAGCCCAGGAGCAAAGTCGAAATAGGTCGATGGCTTGAAGGGGAAATCCGCTACCCGGGTGGCGGAGTACCAGTCCGCGCTCATCGCCGCCAGCCGGGCCAACAACACGCCTAGAGCCCCCGAGACCGCCCCCACCACCCCCGCCTCTCCGAGCAGCATCCATCGGACCTGCCAACGGGTCGCGCCGACGGCCCGCAGCACGCCGATCTCTCGCCGCCTCTCGGCCACCAGCATCATGAAGGTATGCGCGACGTTGATCGCGGCGACGACCACGATGATCCCGCTGATCAGCGAAAAGAGCAGCGTCGCCAGGGTAATGAACACACCGATGCGCTCGCCTCGGTTCTCCGCGAGGTCGAGCCCGAGGGCGCGCACGTGGGCCGACAAGGGGGTGATGTGCGTCTTGCTGCGCACCCGCAGCGCGACGCTGCTGTAGTGTGCGGCGCTCCCCTGCCCTGCATAGCGCGCGTTCCAACGCTTGACGTAACCCAGGGGCACCGTCAGGCCGAGCGGCTCGGCCTTGTCGCTGACGCCCACGAGCCGAAATCGCCGTTGAATCGGCGCCCCACCCCGTGCAGCGCGGGTGCCGAAGTAGCTCTGCCCGACCTCCACCGAAAACTGGCGCCCTGCAAAGACGCTGGTGGCGAAGCTCGGGATCCGCGGCATTCGCGGGTGAGAGCTGGCGATGGAGCCGTTGTAAAGCTCGATCATGTGACGTGAGATCAGCGCCGGCACGGGCATCAAGCAGCGCCCGAGATCGGTGGCGCAGTAGCGTCCGTCGCCACAGCGCGGGGCCGCTGCCTGGCACGTCGGTCCCTCGTCGCCGTGATCAACGAAGCGATGGGGCGACATCGCCTCCTCGGCGAGCATCCGGGCGTCGATGCCCACGCAGAAGCCGCCGACCTCGAAGTGGAGGTCACGGCCGATCAAGCGCCTGCCTCCCCAGCCGCGGGCAGGGACGGCGAGCTTCATCTTCGGGTAAACGGCGGCGGGCGCCGGGGTGGCCCCCCCCGGCTCGCGCAGCCGCTTCACCAGACCCTCGTCGATACGCTTGGCCCCGCCGAAGAGCGTGGCCCGCGGCGCCACCACCTCGAGGCGGTCAACCGGAAAGATCTCGCCGAGCACGATCGCGCGCACCCCCGCGTCGAGGGCGAGAAAAAACACCAGCGAGGCCACACCGATCACGACGCCGATCCCCGAGAGGAGGTTGTGGCGGAGGTTGCGCCGCAGGTTCTGCCGTACCAGGGGGACCATACGGGCCAAGGCTCAGTCCCCCTCCCCTGCGAGCTGCCCATCGGTCATCTGCACCACGCGGCTGGCGCGTTGCGAGACCCGCGGCTCGTGGGTCACCAGCACGAGGGTCAGCTCAAGCTCGCGGTTGAGGCGCTCGAAGAGCTCGATGATCTGCCGCCCGGTGACGCTGTCGAGGTTGCCCGTCGGCTCATCGCAGAGCAGCAAGCGCGGCTTGTTGTAGAGCGCCCGGGCGATCGCCACGCGCTGCTTCTGGCCGCCGCTGAGGTGACGGGCCAGCGCTGTCGCGCGCTCGACGAGGCCGACCTCCTCGAGGCAGCGCTCGACACGCGACGGCTCGCGGGCGGTCTTCGCGAAGAGCCCGGGGAGCGCGACGTTTTCGGCCACCGAGAGGTGTTCGAGCAGCGCGAAGTGCTGAAACACGAACCCGATCTCGGAGCCTCTCAGCGCGCTGAGCTGACCATCGGAGAGCCGCTCGAGGGCTTGGCCGCAGACGGTGACCGAGCCTCGGAAGCGGCGATCGAGCCCGCCAATCACGTTGAGCAGCGTGGTCTTACCACAGCCGCTCTCACCGACGACGGCGACCAACTCGCCCGCTTCGACGGCTAGGTCGACGCCACGGAGCACGGTCGTTCGACGGCCGTAGTCCTTATACAGCTCGCGCACGTGGACGAGCGAGCTCACGCCGTCGGCTCGCCTTTTTCTTTCGGGGCGGAGCTTTCGCTGTCTGCAGACGGCGATGAAGGGTCGGGAGCCGTGGCGGTGGCGCCCTCCTCGAGGGCGCCGACCCGCTCGAGGTCGCAAAAGAGCAGCGTCCCGCCAACCGCGGCCATCGGCACCGAGAGCAGCCCGACCACCGGCACGAGCAGGATCGTCGCTACCGCCGAGCCGAAGCCGCTGGTCAGCGAGCGATGTGTCTTCAGTAGCGCGCGCTTGCGGGCGAAGGACCAATCGCGACGCGCCATGCAGTAGTCGAGGTGGTCGTAGGCGAGGAAGCGCTGGGTGAGGATGAAACCGCCGATGGTGAAGGCGATGGTGCCAACCACTGGGATGAAGAGCAGCAGCAGCATCGGCAGGATCCAGATCAGGTAGATCCCCAGCTTGGCCAGCTCGTGCGCCACGGTGCGCCCGAGCCCCTTGAGCATGAAGCTCCAGGAGAACGGCTGGGGCTCGTTGCCATAGGCGATCGCTTCGACACGCTCCGAGAGCATGTCGTTAAATGGGGCCGTGATGATCGACTGCACGACGAAAAAGAGGACGTAACCGATGATGATCGCCGCGAAGAAAAAGAGGATGTAGAACACCCACCAGAAGACGACGAGCCAGCTGCTGGGCTTGGCCCAAAAGAGCGAGACGATCCAGGCGTACTTGTAGAGGAAGAAGACAGCCACGCCGATGAAGGTCAGGATCGTCAGCAGCGTGGGTATCAAGCAATACTTGATGAGGGAGGTGTTCTTGCCCACGAAGGCCCAGCCTCGAAAGAGGTAGCCGAAGCCTCGAAAGCGCCGCTCCAGGGCGCCGCCCGCGCGCGGGTCCTCAACGTCGTCCCCCGACCCCCCCCCTTGGTTTCTTGAGGCTCTCACCTGCTCTTCGCTCATATCCGTCTCCAGCAGAGGGCTTCTGCGATGTAACGTCCGATGTAAAGAGGGTGCGCTCAGTACTAGCATCCCGGTTCGTGGGCATCAACGGGAGCACCGACCAGCCAGCGCAGACGGTGGTGGAGACGGATAGCGACAGCGGCACACCGCCGCACACCAAGAAAAGCGCCAGGGCGGCTCTCAGCCCGCTTCGACGCCTCTGCATGGAAACACCTGCAGCCGCCTCCATGAAAAACGTGCATGACACACGCAACAATTGCGAGCGCGCGCCGATAAGCGCTGCGAACCCACTCGGAGGACTCAACAATGACCGCACCTCGCATCGGAAACGCCCGCTCTGTCATCGCCCCTCGCCGCCCACGCCAGACCGCCCGAGACAACACCTTCTCCCGGATCCTCGGCGGCGGCGCGCAGGTGCTGCTCTCCGGGGCCAAGATCGCCACGGGCCTGGTCGGCCTGCCCACGCTCTCGGCGGCGATCAGCCGCGCTCGCCTCGGCACTGCCACCACCGGCTGGGCAAAAGGAGCCTCGGGCGCGGCCGCATCAGGAGGCTCGGGAGGCGCCAGCTCGCCCGACGAGCTGATGAAGCAGCTGCAAGACCAGCGGATGCAAGACGAGCTCAAGCTGTTGGAGCTGCAGAGCAACATCCAGCAGCAAAACCGCCAGGTCTCGCTCGTCTCCAACGTCATGAAGGCCCGGCACGACACGGCGAAGTCGGCGATCTCGAACATCCGCAGCTAGCCGGCGGCCCCTCTCTTAGGGGAGTCTCGGCGCCCGATGTGCGCGTTTAGTGAAACCAGCGTATGCTACCCATCACCGGGTCTCGCGACCACGAGGTGAAACGATGAAAATCGGCGGACCCAAACCACCAATCAAACCTCCCGTTGACGCGGTCGACGGCAAGCCCAAAGCCACGCAGCCAAAGAGCGCCTCGTTCGCCGACACGCTGACAGGGACGAAGCGAACCGAGCAAGCGCGCGCGGCCACCACCGCCCAGCGCCCGCCCCCTGCGGCCCTCGAGCAGCTCGTCGCCGAGCTGCGCGCCGGTAAGGTCGACGGCCCGGCCGCAGCACAGCAGCTGATCGAGCGCGTCGTGGCGACCCGCACCGCCGATCTCGCGCCAGAGGTGCGCGACCAGCTGAAGCAAGCGCTCGAGCGAGTGCTGCAGAACGATCCGACCCTCGCGGCGAAGCTGCGACGGCTCGGCGAGGCCGCGGAGGCCGACCGTTGAGATTCGCGTTGAGACTCGCGCCGATCCTCACCCCTGGGTCCTCCCCACGAATCCCTTCCGTCGCCGGACACGCGTCTTCGGCGACGAAATCGGCTCGCGAGACCACCCGGTTGGCTCATGTCTTCGGCGACGAAGCTGGCTCGGCAGCTCAGCACCCGGCTCGGTCCCGAACGTGTAGGGGTGCTCTTCGGTTGCTCCTGTTCTTGACCCTCCTCATGTTGGCACGAGCCGCGACCGCGGCGCCCGCGACCGACGGCGTCAAGGCGGTGCGGATGACCGCCTTCTATATCCCCGGCCCGGGGGTCACGCCCAAGACGATCGCGGGAGTCTCGCGACACATCGGCAAGGCCCTACGACGTGACAAGCGGCTCACCGTCAAAGACTCGGATAAGCTCCTCGCCGAGTTTGCCGGTGACGTGCCACGAGACGAGCTGGCGGCGGCCAAGCAGAGTCAGACCGAGGGCATCAAGCTCCTCGCCGAAGACCAACCAAACCAGGCCGTCGGCAAGCTCCAGCAGGCGATCCGCCAATACGAGGCGATCCTCGCCTTCGTCAAGAAGCGTCGCCTCGCTAGCTGTATGATGGCCCTCGCCGTGGCCCAGGCTCGCGCGAAGAAGCTGCGGGCTGCCTACAAGACCTTCTATCGGCTCGTGATCTGGCGTTCCCGGGTGCGCTTCCCGACAGCCCTCTATGGCACCAAGCTGGTACCGCTCTTCGAGCGCGCCCGACGCAAGGCGAAGCGGGCGCGGCGTGGATCAGTTGAGCTAAAGACCGCACCGCTGGGCGCCAAGGCCTACGTCGACGGGCGCTTCGCCGGGGTCACGCCGACCACCGTATTCGGCCTCTCGGCCGGCGAACACTACGCCACGTTCAAAAAGGCCGGGTTCATCAAGGGCGCCAAGAAGATCGAGGTCAGCGGGCGCAGGCAGGGCAGCTTCGAGGTCACCCTCGAGCGCAGCCAGAAGATCCTGCTGCTACAACAAACGCTCCGCAAAGCGCAACGCGACCTTGGCCAACCGCGAGCCAACGCCTCGATGCTCGACCTGCGCAGCGTGCTCTTCGTCGATCAGGTGCTCTTCGCCTCGGTGAAGCTCGTAAAGCCCCACAAGCTCGCGATCCACACTTTTCTCTATGACCTCCGCTCCAAGCTGCTGCTAAACAAGGCGAAGCTCCTTATCGCTCGCAAGGAGATGAGCAGACTCGGCGAGCTCGCTCGCCTGACCTACCTCAACGTTCGCCTTGATGGCACCCTCGCCGCGCCGCCGGAGCCGCCCCCGCCGCCGCCGAAGAAGCGCCGCGCGTTCTACGCCACGTGGTGGTTCTGGACCGCCGTCGCCGCTGGCGCTGCCGCCGTGGCGCTGCCGATCATCTTCTGGCCCGAAGCCGACAAATGCGAGCCCGGCTACCGCTGCGTCCGTTTCGAAAACTAACCCCTGAGCTCCTTTGTGTTGACCTCGAGCGCGCTGGCGGCGCTTGAGCCTTCGCTTCGAGGCGGCTATAGAGTCCGCGATGGATGCAAAGCAGCTGTTAAGCGAGCTGGAGACGCTCGCCGAGAAGCTCGACGTCGACGTGCGATACGACCGGTTCACCGGCGATGGCGCCCGCAGCGGGGGCCTCTGCAAGATCCGCGGACGCTGGAGGGTGATCCTCGAACGCCGGGCGGCCGACACCGAGAAGCTCTCGGTGCTCGCGCGCTGCCTCTCGCGCTTCGACCTCCCCGACGGGCAGGAGGTCTCCACCGAGGCTACAGCGCTCCTGCGACGTTCCAGCGGCAAGGTCAGCGAGAGCAGCGAGAGCGGCGAGGCCAGCGAGCCGCGCCTGGATCCAAACGCCGCCGAGGCCGAGAGCGCCGAGCGTTAGGAGCCCCCCCACACCTTCGGGACCGAGCCGGGTGCTGAGCTGCCGAGCCGATGTCGTAGCCGAAGAAACGAGCCATACGGGTGGCCTAGCGAGCGTTCTGAGGGCTAGAGCGCTG
>PDWJ01005426.1_pt1 | contig 18291 bp, 13 predicted proteins | sample 1430881 | NCBI WGS metagenome assembly PDWJ01 (sample SAMN01162460, study PRJNA174530) | Oral metagenome, whole genome shotgun sequencing project. | biome: Marine environment; feature: Marine mammal; material: Swab sample of the gingival sulcus; isolation source: swab sample of gingival sulcus...
TTCCAGAATAGTTATCTGAAGCATCTCTGGAGAGCGAAAATTGCCGCCGCCAAAGGAAATTTTGATCACCGGATATGTTGTTGACCAGTCATGGTTTTTCTCTGCGGCCAGCCCGGTAAACAATTCCTTTTTTCCTGCAAAGAGATTGTGCAGGGTGTCTAAAAACAGGCTTTTTCCAAAACGCCGTGGCCGAGATAAAAACACATACCTGTAGCGGCTTATCAAATCCACCGCTCTATCGGTTTTGTCCACATAGAGATAGCCCTCCTCACGGATTGTCCGAAAGGTCTGGATGCCTATGGGGAGCTTTTTCATTGTTTCCTTCCTTTATTTCCGAGACACCATACCTCATGGGTGCAATCAAGATATGGTGTTCTCGAAATGGGACTACGCAATGTTATAAGTTATGCCATCTTCAATCTTGACGGTGGCACTATCATCTGGAGCTGTAAAGACGTTGTAGGTGATATCGTCTATGGTGGCAGTGCTGTCGTTTTTTGTCCAGCCAGGCAGGTTGACAATATCTGCATTGTCTCCACCGTCTCCGTTGATGAGCAGGGTATTGTCAGCGTCGGTCATGTTTTTCACGCTGGTGGCATCCAGGATAATCTTTTGCGACCCAGAATCGCTCAGGTCAATGACCTCCATATCCACGATGAGCTGGCTGCCAAGATCGGTGAAATTCACATCACTTGCCACCACTTCCAGGGTGTCATTACCAGCACCACCGTTAATAACGGCATCGGCTGCGTCAAATACCAGAGTGTCATCACCCTTGCCGCCATAGAGTTCGTCGGCCCCGGCACCGCCGTTCAGGGTGTCATTGCCCTTGCCGCCGTAGAGTTCGTCGGCTCCGGCACCGCCGTTCAGGATGTCATTGCCCTTGCCGCCATCGATGACTTCATCTCCAGCCGTGCCGGTGATTTCATCATTTCCAGATTGGGCAAAGATATGGGTTTTGCCGTCTATGGTTATGGTTTGGCCTGTGTTGAGATCGTCGTTTTCTTGATGAGCGTATTCATAGGAGGCCACGATACCCAGTGTTGCTTTAGCAGAAGCGGATGTTGTGTCTCCATCGCTGCTTGAAACCTCTACATCCACGGTGAACGTCCCGGCTCTGTTGTCTTCTATTTGGAGATGCAGGCTGTCAATCTGAGCCTGGTTCAGGGTAACCGTGTAGCTGTCGTTAGGAGTGCTGCTTTTATTTTCCAGGGTATGGTATCCGTCAGCATCCTCATAGAAGAGGGTGATTTCCTCTGAGCCGGCAGCAAATGTTACATTATAGGTTTCATTGCTGTCATACTCGTCGGAAAGTCCCGCAGTAGCGATTTCCTCATCGGCCACCAGTCTTGCCCTGAGGTTAACGGCAATGGGCAGGTCTTCTTCTCCCTGGGCTGTTTCGGGGAAGATCAGCACACCATCGGCCTCAGGTTCAATATCCAGGGTGAACGTGGCTTCATGGTTTTGCTGGGAACCCATTGCGCCTGCTTCCATGGCCACACCGACCACGGTCAGGGTGATTTCGCCGTTATAGTGCAGCGGCGGCTGGATATAGAGATTGCCGTCCAGCACAGAGGTGGGCAGTTTCCAGGTGTTTACTCCACCTTGTTCGATAAGTTCTCCAACTTGGTCTCCATTGGCATTGTAGAACAGCATACCCGGAGGAACGTCTTTGATAAGAACCGTCTGAAGTTCTGAACCATCATCATCATGAAAGGAATCTGCTTCAATAACCAATTGTACCCGTTCATCCTCCCCGACTTCCAACTTGTTGGTGGTGGTATTCACCTGGTCGCCGTCGATGCTGTCTTTTAAGACCAGTGTTCCACCGTCAGGGACGGGAGTCACCTCGATATTGACGGTTGCTGTTGCTGTCTTGGTCGCCGGATATGGGCCTGGGCCATCGTGCATATCTGCGGTCACCGTGATCTGGAAGGTTCCGTCCCCATTTAGGGGAGGTTGGTAATGCACTGTGGTTCCATCACTTGTGGTGAAGGTGTCTGTTATTGGATTATAGTTCAGGCCAGAGAGGCTGGTACCCGTACCCAGAGGAGCGCCTGAAGCGTCCACAAATTGTCCAGAATTCGGCGCTAACGCAAGACTGACATTGTCAAAGGTTTCAGCTATAGGCGTGGCTGTATCCTTGTTGGACAATTCCAGCTTTACCGGGGTGATACTGTCTTCATCTACCGGGTCTGGGGTGGTCACAACCAGATTATCTTCTGCCACCGGATTTATTGTAACTGAGACCGGTTTGCTGTTAATGTTAGTCCGATTCTCGACATTCGCTGCCAAGTTCTCATAGGCAACGGCTTCCACGGTAAAGTTAAAGTCACCGCTGTAATCTTCTAGCGGGGTGAATATGACCTGATCCAGATTATTCGCATCCACAATATAGGCAGTCTGTAGGTTGCCATTTTCATCCTCATAGGTGTATGCAGTGGCTTCCTGAATCGCTACCACAGGGCCTTCGTCTGACACATTCAGGCCTTTGATAACAATGGACAAGGTTTCGTCACCACTGTCACTATTATTGAGATGCGTGTCTGTTATTATATCGCTCAGCTTAAAGGTGGAGTCTTCAGCTGGTGTGATGTCCGTGACTTCAAGGGTTGGTTCCTGAGCCACATGATCAATGGTACCCTCACCCGTTACAGCTTTGATGGTCGCGCCCATGGAGTCCTGAGCCAGGGTGTTTTCAGCGGAATAGGCTGTAATGGTAATATTCTTTTCAGCACCATCCGTTCCCCGGAACCAGGCATGAAACCCCTGAGTACTCTCTGCCTCAGCTTTTGTCAGATACCAATTACCACCTCCCTGATATGTCCCGACATTAAGCTGAACCTCTTCCGGGGCAGTGACAATATAGTAGTGGGTTTCACTTCCGTCATTATCAGGAAAGAGCGTATCCACAACGATCTTGTTGTAGTTCGCTGATTCAGAAGGCTCCGTCACCGTAATTGTCTTTATATCAGGCTGATCTGCTCGTCCTTCCACTGTCAGCGTGATGCTGCCGCCATCTAATACATCTGAAGCGGGGGTTCCAGAACCATGATCTATCTCATCTTCAACCGTGACTTGTATGTTCTTGATAATAAGCTGGGCACCATCATCCGCATGGGTCTCACTACCATCACCTTTGATAATGGCGACAATCTTGCCGGTATCATCATTCTCAAAGGTATATTTCCCGTTGACATCTGGGGTGACCACTGTGATGTTACCTGCACCATCGATGGTACCCAGGGCAACACCAGCAGGAACAGTGGAGATTTCTACCTTGGTCACGGTTTCGTCATCTATGGTGTTGTTAAACCCAAGAGCAACATAGGTATCTTCTGTTGTTTTCGGATCCTCACCTTCAGTGCTTGCATCGTGTACGGTTACCGGCTCTTCAATGGTATAGGCATTGGGTTCCACCGGGTCTGTGGTACTGACAACAGGGTTCACCACCAGATCAAATTTCCGTGATGCGCTGGCTGTATCACCGTCATTTTCCACGGCAATGGCTTCCAGTTCCAGATTTTCAACAGTACCGCTGTAGTATTGGGGTACCTTGATGTTCAAAACGTCCATCTGGGCTTGAGTAAATGACCAGGTAACCTTGCCACCTGCTGCGGAGACAAAATCTCCAATGGGATTTCCATTATTATCTGTGGGTACAAAATCACTGGGCAGATCGTGGAGAACATAGGTCAGGGTCTCTGAGCCATCGTCTGGATTTTCTCCAGATTTAAAATCCAGCCCACTAATATCCACAAGCCCACCACCAGAAGACTGGGGTTCATTGGTTGATACTTCGGCTACTTCGTCATCCTCGGTTCCGTCTGTACGTACTGGCACGTCGGCATCGCCCTGGACATAGACCTTGACGTCCTGGCTTGCCGTTACACCGGAGGCAGAAGAAGGATCAGCCGTGTCTTTTACCGTGGGACTCACCTTTATCGTAAAATCCTCGTTGGATTCCGGCGGTGCCTGAATATAGAGATTTTTCAGCTGCTCTGTAGTTATGGTGCCAGAGGCGGGATTGTCAGAATCATCAACGGTGATGGTAAGGCTGCCACTATTGTCATAGGGAACCGGAGTGTAGCTGTCGCCGTCCTTTATATAAAAGGTAACGCCATGGTTGATATCTTCTAACAGTACCTGGGTCACTTTTTCACTGCCGTCCAGATCTGTGGTTTCGGGATAGATGTCAAATTTGGCCGGTATGTCCTCGGTGGCATAGACATCGGTGAGATTCATAATAAGGGCATCGGGAGCCGGAGCAAACACTACATCAAACGGATCCTCCTGTACGTTCGTGTCGGGGCCATCCTTGACCGTGGTCTCCAATGCCAAATGAATGGTGCCGCCAAAATCTTTCGGGGCCTTGACATAAATATTTGCCAGTTGTTCCTCGGTGACTTGCCAGCCGCCGGTGACCTGGGTGCCTATGGGATTGGCATTCTCGCCAGGGCCATCCACCAGGGTAAAGTTGGTGGTATCATCGCCATAGTTCTTGATGATAAAGGTTGCGGTCTCCGGTTCTGGATTGTTATAAGGCGCTGTTGGATCTGGATGATCCACACCCTCATAGCTTTTCCAGCTCAAACCGGTGATTTTGCAAGCCACATCTTCTTCACCCCGAAATTCCGGTGCTTCAAAGTTGGGGTTGACGGTAAGATTGGGGTTCTCCGTAGGATTGTTGGGATCCTGAATAGTCACATAGAGCCGGCCTTTATCAATAATTTCCTTTGCACCTTCTTCTGTTTGGGTACCGGTATTATATGAGGTATCCACCACGCCTTTAACCGTAATGACATGGGTGGCTGCTGTTACTGTTCCTTGGGTTGTAACCTGGGTTGGATCGGCAGTGTCATCATCGGTATCTCGGGAATAAACTTTTACACCAAGTTCTATCTCGCCGCTAAAATCCTGGGGCGGCAGGAGTTGTAGATTTTCGATTTCAGCCGGGGTGAGAGCTGCCCCTCCATCCTTTGGGTTGCTGGTATTAAACTCTGTGCTGCCATCACCAGTAAAAACCACTCGATTTCCACTGTAAATTGTAACACCTTCTGGAATACCGCTGATTATCAGATGATCCACCACTTCCTGATAGGTGGATCCTGTTGTTGTTGGCAGCCCATCTTTATTGACAAATTCCAGACCCATATCAATCAGGGTGTCTTCATTACCCTCGGCTCCACCTGGGGCCAATTTGACATCATTGGCTATCGGTACAATTGGAATATCATTCAGGGTTATTGAGTGGGGGATTTCAGCTCCAACCATAGTATCATCGTCTTCATCATGATCCTGGGCTGTTACTGTCAGCTTCAACCCCTTGATGTCGCGGCTGTCATTCGTTACGGTTCTGACATAGATATCCGGCATTGGGGTATTGCCATCAAAGAAGGTCGTATTATTGAATTCAGTGAGGGTTTTCCAGGGACCACTGTCTCCAACTCTGAAACGCACATGACTCAAATCCTCTGCGCTGGAAAAGTTCAGGGTATAGCGTTCACTGCCATCCTTATCAGGACCGACATTGAAGGTGAAAGCATCATTGATTTTTATGGAACCATCTTCATCGCCGTTGAATGTTACATCTTTTTTCTCAAGTGTAAAATCATCGGTGACCGGGGTGACTTTTACCGTGATATTCTGGGATCCGTTTTGTCCGGTATACCAGGGCCGCACCTTGTTACCATCAGCACCCACCTCAATTTCATTGACGGTCAGGGTCAGGTGCAAATCCTTGCTGGAGTTGGGTTCGGGCAGGATTTTCAGAGCCTCAAACTGAGCCTTGGTCAGGGTCAGCGTGGCTGTGGCATTTTGTGCAGTAGTGGTATGGTAATTAGGCAGAGATGAATCTACAATCTTGATGAATATTGCAGAACTATGTCCATCATAGGCAACACTGCCGTCGCCGTGCAGAATTGTTGTGCCTCGTGTCAGGCCGGATAGCTTGAGCAGCCCCAAGCGTTCCGGCCAGTCGCCCTCGTTGTCAGCCCCGTTCAGGTCGATGGCATCGGTGATTCTGGGCAGTGTCCAGTTGGTATCTCCGTTCAGGGCAACCGCAGTATCTTCAGGTGTGGTTACGGTAAAGTCATCGCCCATCGTGGGTTTGTCAGAGATGGGTCTGACCGTGATGTCCAGGGTGGAAGTTCCCACATCTACTCCGCCGCTTGTGGCTCCGTAGGTAATCTGTGGCACCGGGCCGCTGTAGTGTAGTGCGGGTTTAAAGGTATAGCTTCCGTCGGTCTTCAAAACGAGTTCACCAATCTTGGTTCCATCGACGGTAACGTTAACTGGGACTCCCGTATTGTGTGTTCCATCCATACCGGCAATGCTAAAGGTGGTGGTAACGGCCAACTCTTCCCCGGCATCCGGATCCTGGATGGCATTGTCAAAGACATTGCCGCGCAGGTTTTTATCCTCATCGACAGTAACAGACTCAGCATGCAGACTGCCCGTATCGTTGGTGCCGTGGATGGTGATGGTAATAGTATGGGTGTCGTTATCACTCTCGTTCCCGTCGCTGGCAGTATTGCCCTGACCGCTGCTATCTGTGGCCTTGACGGTGTAGGTGATCTCAAAGTCCTTGCCCTCAGGAACAAAATCAAAAGGATAGGTTGTGTCACCCACCGTTGTAGTAAAGTTCCAGTAAATACCGTGGTCGTTTGTGGTTTGTGTGCCGTCCAGAACCTGAGGGTTGGTAAAGCTCAACATCTCTATGAGCTTGGCGTTAAACGCTGTTTCATCACTACTCCAAGCAGGATAAGGTTCATTACCAAGTATATCCCCGGCATTGGTGCTTACGCTTGCCACACTCATGGTTACCGTGTCCAAGGTATCTTCATCTGCAATGGACAGGGTTCCGCCCAGGGTGATTTGAGCATCCCTTTCATTGTGTTCGGCAGTGTCACTGTCTCCGGTCTTTACGGAAATCTCCGGTTTGTCATTGGTGCCGATGACGTTGATGGTCAGGGTGGTGCTTTGGGTGGCTCCATGACTATCTGTAACTGTGTAGGTAAAGGTATCGGTTTCGCTCTGTCCTTTGGAAAGCTTCTGAACATCATCCGAATCGTTGTTTAGCTCATAGGAATAGCTGCCGTCCGCCCCGATTCTGAGGGTTCCGTAGGTTCCTGTAACATTTGTGCCATTGGGAAGCGGCAGAGGTACCTGCGGCGATACTGGTCAGGGCAAAGGTGTCCCCATGGTCCACATCGGTATCTTTCATGTCATTGTGTTGAACCCCGTCGTCTTCGCCGGTAATGACGTTGCCCACGGCACTGGTGACATGATCCTCGGTGACGTTGTTGGTATCTGCCTGAACTATCGGGGCATCGTTAGTCCCGGTAATGGTGATGGTGATGGTTTCTACTCCACTGGTGTCGTTCGCTGCACCGCTGTCGTCTTTAGCCTGAACGTCATAGGAGAGCGTCAGGGTTTCCCCTGCGGCAAGAAAATCAAAGGCTTCATCACCAGAGTTAAATGTCCAGGTGGCTCCATTTTTGGCAAGCTGTTCGGTTTCGCTGTCCTCTTTGCCGGTTATGGAAAACATATCAAGAAGAGCGTCGTTGTTGAGTCCTGCAATTGTTTCAAGGGTGGTAGCCGTGTACGAGCCGCCCACGCCCACCTCTTGTCCGGACACTTTATCAATGCTAACGGTGTCCGTTGTATCTATATCATATAACGAGAGGGTGTCGCTCACAACAAGGCCGTTGTCGGTCTCGGTAACAGCCCCGGTATTTGCATCTCCGTCAAGAACCTTAATTACCGGGGCATCGTTGACACCGTTGATGGTGATGGTAAGGGTGGTGTTTTGAGCCACCCCCTGACTATCCTTTACCGTGTAGGTAAAGGTGTCGGTGGTGTTCTCGTCCTTGGCAAGACTCTGAACATCATCCGAATCGTTGTTTAGCTCATAGGAATAGCTGCCGTCCGCCCCGATTCTGAGGGTTCCGTAGGTTCCTGTAACATTTGTGCCATTGGCCCATGATCCACATCAGTATCCTTCATGGCATCGTTCTGAGTCCCATCATCATGGCCGGTAATGACGTTGCCCTCGGCACTGAGGTTATTATCCTCGGTAACACTGTTGGTGTCTGCCTGAACCACCGGGGCATCGTTGACCCCGTCGATGGTGATGGTAAGGGTGGTGTGTTTTACCCCGCCCTGGCCGTCGGAGGCGGTATAGGTGAAAACTTCGGTCAGGGTGGTGTCCTCATTCCTCAGGGCTTGGACAGCGGGATTTGTGTTGTCCAGGGCGTACTCGTAGGTGCCATCAGCATTGATGGTGACTGTGCCATAGTTGCCATCAATGTCACTACCGACAGTGGCGGCATTTTCAAGATTAGAGTGGGTATCTCCCTTTGCCACACCGACCACCTGGAGGGGATTCCCGTAGAGATCGCTGTCGTTATCAAGCACGTCCCCGGCAACGATACTGGTTTCGTCTTTACTGTCGTCATGTCCTGGCTGATCAGGGGCATCCTCGGTGACATGATTGAGATCGGGAATAATCTGCGGATTATCATTGGAAACAACGATATTCAGATCGGCCTCAGCTGTGCCGCCCTGGCCGTCGGATATATTATAGTGGATAACAGGAACATCGCCCTGCCAGTTATGGGCTGGAGTAAAGGTGTATGAGCCATCAGCGTTTACCACTATGGTTCCCACGTCCCCGTTTGTGTCGGTGATGGGAACTGCTGGGCCGCCGGCAGTGTATTCTGTTCCGTTCACGGTAAAGGTGGTAACCGTCAAGGTATCGCTGTCAACATCATGGTCATTGCTAAGGACATTACCGTCGACAGGAGTGTTGAGAAATGTGGCATTGTTGTCATCTACGGCTACAGGGCCATCGTTCTTACCGTTGATGGTCACGGTAACATCCTTGGTGGCGATGCCGCCATGGCCGTCATTTACGGTTACGGTGTAGGTCTGGGTAATGATCTCACCTTCCTTGAGATGGTCAAGGTCAGCATCATCTACTGCGAATTTCCAGTCAATTTCACCGGTGGTTGGATCAACGGTATAAGTGAAATTCCCGAGATAACCGCCACCTTGGGGAGTGGTGGTTACGCTATGACTATCGCCGGGATCGGCATCGGTGAAGCGGAGGGTTCCACTGGTTTCGTGAGTGGTTGCATTTTCACCAGGATCATTGTCCACAAGCTCGGTGACACTGCCCGCAGAATCTCCAGAAATTGCCGGAGGATTATTGGGATCTGGCTCTGGTTCGGGATCTGGCTCTGGCTCAGGTTCCGGCTCGGGCTCAGGTTCTGGCTCTGGTTCTGGCTCAGGTTCCGGCTCGGGTTCGGGTTCCGGCTCGGGTTCGGGTTCTGGCTCAGGTTCCGGCTCGGGTTCGGGTTCTGGCTCAGGTTCCGGCTCTGGTTCAGGTTCCGGTTCCGGCTCAGGTTCTGGCTCCGGCTCGGGTTCCGGTACTGGCTCAGGTTCCGGTACTGGCTCAGGCTCCGGTACTGGCTCAGGTTGTGGCTTCGGCACGGGATCGGGTTCCGGCTCTTCCTCAGGAATCTCATTCATTGCGTTTTCTATAGAAAGATCTTCAGGAATCCTTGGGGTTACTGGATCGCTAAGAAATTCCTGAGGGCCGGCAAAGGCTCCGCCGCGCAGAAAACCTGCTCCGGTATCTTCTCCGGGATTGTCTGCCTGTTCTCCAGAAAAGATTCCGATCCGGGCAAGGGTTGCCTCATCTTTTCCCATTTCCTGAATGCTGAAATAACGATAGCCATTTTCGGGGATGAGGTGTATTTCACCATTTCGGAGATTTCGAATGAGTACAAAGTTTTCGGTAGAGCCGTCATTTTGTGCTGCGCTGTTGCCTCCGCCCTGCTGGATGGCACTTACTTCCTCTCCTTCATAGACAAAGTCACCCTTTTGAAGAATGCGGACGTTTCCATCTTTATCAGCGGCCTTAAATCTACCAACAATATTTTGTACGACCCCTATTTTTTGCTGCATGGGAAATCTCCTTAAATTTTACTAATATAAAAAAGGTGCTTCTATGTTTACAAAGCACACCATGTTTTAGTATATGCTTTTTTTACAAGATTGTCTAGCAGATAATTGCATTGATGCGGCGACCTTCATAGATCTTACCTTATGAAACGAGGTGTTTTTTATGAAATACAATAGGTGTCTCTTGGTCGCTCTGTGCTAAGAGTTGCTCATACATTGTGGGAGTGCGTGGCGAATGTTGTGGTATAAGAAGAGTGGATCTATTGCTGCCCATAAGGCGTTTCCCCTGAATTATATATTTTGCTAAAAATGTTGCTTTCTGTCTTGTCAGAGTGGTATCATGCCTTAGAATATAGGTGGAGCTAATAAATTATGGTGTCGCTGTGGCGGAGCGGCTTCAATGGTTTTTGTTTTTGGAAAAGAGAAAAAATTTCCAAAATACTGCTGGAAAAAGAAGGAGGAGGAGAAGATATGCGTAATATTATAATGGCCGGGATTGTATTGTTGGCATCTGTGACTGTGGCTCAGGCTCATTCTGTGTGGATCAATGCCTTTTTAGCTGAGGCGCATCAGCCACCCCATGTCATGCTTTCGCTGGGATGGGGGCATTCGTTACCGATGGATGATATTCTGAATTCCCCGAATGGCAGGGTAGAGGTCGAATCTTTTGCGCTGATTGATCCTGCGTTGCAAAAAACAGCGTTGCTGCTTCCTGCGGTAAAGCCTGCCGAAAAGGTTGGGGAAACCCGTAACGTGACGGTATATCCTGGTGATCTTGCGGTACAGAAGGTCGCTTTTACCAAGGATGCCACTCCTGGGGTGTATCAGTTTTCCCTTGCTTCCAAACCTAATTTTTATACCCAGTATATTGATACCTCTGGCCGGGAGCGTTTGTTGTTGAAACCGAAGAATGAGGTCAAGGATGCGAAGAAGGTGCTGATGTCAGTAAAATACTCCGCCTTTGCAAAGAGCTATGTCGCTCTAGGTTCGTGGCAGCAGCCCAAACCGCTGGGGCATGGCCTGGAGATTGTGCCGCGTACTGATTTGAGTACGGTGCGGGTTGGCGATCTGGTTGAGGTTGATGTGTTATTCTATGGCAAGCCGCTTTCTACGACCGCACAAAGTCTTGATTTTATTACTGCTCATAGTGCAAGTTTTGGGCAGAGTGATGGCTTTTCCCTGTTTTCTTATCTGATGAAGGGTCGTGGCCAGTTTCGGGTGCAGAGTGCCGGGCAGTGGATTATCAGTGTCAACCATAAGGAAGATGTTACTGCAAGTGGGTCATTACATGATCTGGCGGGCAAGGTCGATCAGGTATATCATAGCGCAACATTGACTTTTAATGTGAAATAACCGGCATTTTTTGTTTTCTGTTGTCGTAGTGTGCGATTGCGGAAAGAGTGCCCTGTGAGGCTATAGAGTCTTGCCGCAGTGTCTGGGTGATGCTGCGTGCCGGGTCTTTTGGTCTTTTCTCTTTTTTCTATGGATGTTTTTGGATAATGTCTTCGGTTATTGAAATAAATCAGTTGGGGCATCGTTATCATACCACTCCGATCTATGAAAATTTGAATCTGCATCTTGAGGCAGGGAAGGTCTATGCCCTGCTTGGGAAAAATGGTGTTGGTAAGACCACGTTGATTCAGATTTTGATGGGTTTTCTTCGCCCGGTTTCTGGAGAATGCCGGGTCTTTGGCGAGGTCTCGCACGAGCTTTCTGCCGAGACCAGGAGCCGGATAGGTCTGCTTTTTGAGGGGCATCTTGCCTGGGACTTTTTCTCAATACGAGAGATTGAGCGTTTTTACGCCCCTTTTTACCCTCGATGGGATTCGGCAATTTATTATCGGTTGGTGGATCGTCTTGGGTTGTCGCCGGGGCATCGTATTAAAAATATGTCGTGCGGGCAGCGTTCTCAGGTGGTGCTTGGACTGATACTTGCCCAGCGGCCGGAATTGTTGCTGCTTGATGATTATTCCATTGGACTTGATGCCGGGTATCGCCGCCTGTTTCTTGATATTATGCGGGAATTTCAGGCGAATAACGATGACGGACGACCCCGGACCACGTTGCTGACCTCCCATGTTATTCAGGATATGGCTCATATTGCCGAAGAGGTGATTTTTCTGGAACGGGGCGGAACCTTGTTGACCACCTCGCTGGCCGATTTTCAGCAGAATTTTCATTGTTACCGCAGTAAGGAGGCGGTTTCTGTTGCTGAGCGGCCATCGTCACGGATAAAAAATGTGGAACAGCATAGTGATTATACAGAAATTTTTAGCTTTGCCTCGTTGCCAGAGGTCGAAGCCGAAGTGGGCTGCTCGCTTGAGGAGCGGCCAATGACATTAGAAGATGCCTTTGTTGGCTATACGGGACGGTATTAAATGTTACGGGCTCTTATTGGTAAAGAATGGGTTAAGATTTGGCGGTTTTGGGTGTTGCTTGCCCTGGTTAATCTGGGTGTTGCCGTGCAGATGGCCGTTGCAACACGGCGTTTGTTTCTGCTTGATCATCCTGAGGTTGTTTGGTATCGGGTGTTGCAGCTTGGTCAGGTATATTGTGAACAGTTGCGGTTCTTGCCTCTCTTTACCGGTATTCTGGTGGCTCTTTTTCAGTTTCTTCCTGAAATGCAAGGGGGGCGGTTGCGTCTCGGGTTGCATCTTCCGATTACTCCGCAGCGTCTCATCTTTTCGTATCTGGGTGTCGGCCTGTTGGCATTTGCGGCGGCGCTGTTGCCTGCGGCGCTTCTTTTGGCCTGGGTTACTCTGTACTGGTTTCCGCCATTTTGGCCAGCGACGTTGTTTTTCACTGTAGCTCCCTGGGGACTGGCAGGCGTTGCCGGGTATCTTGGCACTGCTCTGGTGCTTCTTGAGCCGGCGTTACGTCTCAAGGCTGCGAATGGGCTGTTGGCTGCGGCGGTTTGTGCCTGGTATCTGCCGCAATATACTCCAGGAGCCTGGCGGCAGGATATCGGTTTTCTTGTGCTGCCTCTGCTGCTGCTGGTTTTTGCGGTATTGTATCCGGCCTTTCGTTACCGGTGTCGGAGGGTGGTGTAATGCGTATATTTTCTCGAATTTGTTTTATCGTATTGATTGTTCTGGTGGCTTCTTTTTATCTGCCTCGGTTTTACGAGCAGCTTGTTATTTCGCCGATAGAAAAGACCCATCTTTTTTATTCTCCGGTTGCCGAGGAGTTCATCTATACAGAAAAGATTTCCGGGACGGTACCACCGGAGATGCAGCAGCACGCCGAAGAGCACCATTTGACGATGGCCTATCGTACCGAAAGTGGCCGGTGGTTATCTCGTTTGGAGTTTGAGCGACTGCTTCCATTTATTTATTACAAAAATATGGAAATACGTGGTCTGTTGCCGATGCGTATTGCAGGTCGTGACTTTACGAAGCTGGAAATGAAAAAGGGTCGCCGGGTTTTGGAGGTGCGAGCCCGGGAAATGATGAGGCCCCAGACTCGGGTGTATCCGCTATTGGAATCAGAACCGGGGCAGGCCCGGTTGGTTTTTCCCGATGATCGATTTTATAGCAGTGCCGATGCTCTGATCTTTTTTAATGCCGATACTCGTCGTCCCGTTCCTGCTCTTTCAGAGCAATTCAGTGCTGCATTGCGCAAGGTGGGCTGTTCGTTTCCTGTGATTGAGGTGTTTGGAAAATTCTCTGTGCTAAAACAGCTTGATGAAGGAGCCTTTCTGCTCGATAGTGCCGGGCGGCTTTTTCATCTCAAGCGAAAAAAGGGGCAGCCCCAGGCCGCTGAGGTGCCGCTTCCTGACGACTTGAAGGTGCGCTATGTGAAGGTCTCTGAGACGAAAAAGCGTGATTATTACGGGCTTGTGGTTGGGCAGGGAGGCGAGGTGCTGTTACTGTCGTGTGATCAGTATCGCCTTATTCCTCTGCCTCTGAAAAATTATGATCCCGAGATTATGGATCTGAGGCTCTTGTTTAACCCGGTGTTTGTTACCGCAACCTTTTCTGATGAAAACAAGATCCATGGGGTTGTTATGGATCAGAGTTTTCAGGCTTTGCAGACGATAACCCATTCCATGTCTCGGGCTGAAAAAAACCTCGGAAAACGCATTGCCGAGATCTTGTTTCCCTTTGTCTTAAAAGAAAAAAGGCCCAGCAGTGGTTTTGTTGATCTGCATTTTGTCGCAAGTTTCTGGGGTCTGCTTGGTATTGTTGTTTCTTTACTTGTCTATTTCGTCTGGCAGATGATTGTGCAAAAGAAGATGCCCTCTCGGGCTGGGATTGGAGTTGTTGCGTTGTCTGGGGTATATGGACTTGTTGCGTTGCTCTTTGTTGAGATTGAGTAGCATTTCGTTTTTCGGAATCAGATATAAAACCCTCTTGTGTTGTTTGATAGAAACACAAGAGGGTTTTTTTTATGGGCTTTTTTAGACGATAAAAGGAGATTCTATAGCCGATATAATAAATATTATGTGAAGAAGTTAGAAAATATTTGACAAATAATACATTTTCACACATTGTAGTTATTGGTATTATTTTTTTAATACAACATATGGAGTCGCCAATGAAAACTGTGCCATTATCATTACGAGTAAAGCCAGAAATAAGAGAAGGGCTTAAAATAAGAGCTAAAAATGATAATCGTTCTCTTTCGCAAATGGTAAGTATTGTTTTAGAGAATTTTTTGAATGAAGAAAAAGAAAAAGAATTAGCTGTAAGAATGGCTCTTATTGAAGCAGATAAAGAATTAGAAAAAGGAGAATTTATTTCTAAAGAAGCAATGTATAACTGGGTTGATTCTTTGGGGACAGATAAAGAATTATCAAGGCCAAAACCTGATATATTTCTTAATGAAAAATAAAAATGAAAATTCTATTTTTAGAAAGTAGTAGTATAGATTTTGAATGGTTTATAGATTATTACGAAAATATATTTACACAAGGAAGAAATAAAGCTAAAGCTCAATTCTACTCTGCTATATATCTATTGGAAAGTAATCCATATTCAGGAAAAACAATCGAAAATACAAAATTTAGGAAAATATCAATTTATAGAACCCCTTTTTCTTTTATTTATACTGTAGATGAAGAAAACAATTTAATAAAAATTGTTAGAATATGGGACAATAGAAGAAAGCCAGCTATATAATATTTTTTGTTTCTCAATATCTGAGAAAGGCCTTTGGGTCAGAGAGAAAATGAGAAAATCTGCGCTGGCCTACTATATATGCCGCATGATAAGACGTTTTAGATATGCGGAGGTAAACTCTTTATCGCCAAGCTCCAGGTTTTTCAGCGGCACTTCTGCCCGGGCTGCCTCTTTATGGCCGCCAGCAGAACCGAGAGATCCGAAAGTTCTGGCGGCAAGTTTTCCGGCACTTTTACGATAGCCGTCGCAACGGAAGATTACCACGAGTTTTTCGCCGTGAATCCCGGAAACAAAGACCCAGTCTATTTCACCGACATGGTTAAGAAAATCTGCGATGATAACCAGCACGTCGGGGCTTCTTACTCTTCCTATGTGGCTGTAATAACGTCTTTTTGAATATTTTAGTTCTTGAAGGGCAATGTTGAAATATTTCAGCTCTGAACGTCGCAGATCTGTGAGTTCGAATTTTCGCACCAGGTTCCGGTTGGCGATGTTGAATAGGTATCTGAAGGCGATACCATCTGCGATCTGGGAACCCTTTTCAAAATTTTGGGTATCGACCTTGATGGCATAGAAAAGGGCGGTGGCAAGAGCCACCGAAGGGCGCATATTCGCGGCACGAAGATATTCGACCATCATCGTGGCCACGGCACCGTAATCGGGACGGATATCGACAAAGGGGACTTCCCAGTCTCCTGAGATGGGATGGTGGTCGATAATCGCTGCAAATTCGAGTTTTTCAAAGCAGGGCAGATGCGATGGCTGGGAATCGACCATCACAATCTTCGAGTATTCGCCGGTTCTGACGTTACCCAGGCGTTCCAGAGGGATTTTGAGACGTTCTACCATCGCAACATTATTCATGCGCCGGATTTCATTGGGGTGAGCGATGGTGACTTGTTTTGTCTTATAGCGCAGTAACCGTTTTACCGCCAGGGCACTGGCGAGCGCATCGGGGTCGGCGTTGATCACGACCAGGACAGTATCTTCTTTATCAAAAACATCCCAGAAGGCCTGCAATCTGTCTTTTGCAGTATTTCTGTAAGAAATTTTTACTGAAGTCTGTTCGTTCTTTGCCTTTTCTTGATTTTTTGCCATTCACGGTAACAGCGGCATATCGTAGATGGAGAGGAGTGCCTTTGGGGAGGCTGCTATTCTCACCGAATTCTTTTTCTCTTTACTTAAGAGTCAATATGCCAACTCCCTCCGCTGAAGTTATGCTCCACAATTTTGTCCGCCACAGGGAGCAGGGTGACACGGGCCGGGCGCATGTATATCATAGAGAAGGCGGACCCGACCAGCATCGTAAGAGGGGCATTATAGCATATTGGTAAAATGAAAATCAAGAGCCTGGTGCTGCCCCAAAAGGCCGCATTTTTATAGTTACAGATGTGTGGCGTTTTTTTTATTTTTAATCAATAATATTAAATAGTTGATTTTATTTTCTGTCGGCATCAATTGCTCGGTTCATCCGTGAAAATGTTTTGAGTTTTTTTAACGGGATTTTCGTTATCTGGTTTCTTGTGACCAATCGTTGTCTAAAAATTTGTTATGGTCTGGTTTGGGAGGTTTTTCTTCAAAGAGCCGCTGTTCCAGCCATTTTAAGACCTGAGGAATTTCTCGTTGTAATTCGGCGAGTGCTTTTCCTCGGTGACTTACTTTGTTTTTTTCTTCGGCTGAAAGTTCTGCAAAGCTTTTTTGGTATTCTTCAAAGTAAAAGAGGGGATCATAACCAAAACCATTCTCTCCTCTTTTTTCATGGAGAATATGGCCTTCACAGCGTGCTTCATAGGTCAATGCCGGGCCAGAAGGAACCGCTATGGAGAGTACGCAGACAAAGGCTGCCTTGCGATTTTTTTGGTCTTTCAGTTCGTTGAGTAGTTTGGTGCAGTTGTCGTCGTCTGAAGCCTTGGGACCAGCATATCTTGCAGAAAAAACTCCAGGAGCACCGTCTAAGGCATGAACCATGAGTCCAGAGTCGTCGGCAATGGCTGGCAGTCCAAGAACTCGTGCTGTTTGAAACGCTTTTTTATAGGCGTTATCGTCAAAGGTTTCTCCGTCTTCAATGATCTCTGGTAATGGTCCAAAATCATCAAGGGATTTGAGTTCTACCGGGAAATCTTTTAATATCTCTCTGAACTCTCTGATTTTATTCTTGTTTCGTGTTGCCAGTACAATTATAGAGACCATTATTTTTTTCCTTTTTTTCGTTTTTTAGCACGGAGCTTTTTGTCATAACGCTCTTGCTCGCTGAAAATGCAGCCGCAATAGGGTTGGCGGTACATGCCCCGTTCAATGGATTCATCAATCCCCTGCTGCCATCCTTCGCGAAAATCTTTATAAAGAAAATCAACATTATATTTTTCAGCAAGTACAAGACCAAATCTTTTCAGATCACTATGGCGCTGGTATTTACTGTATAAAAGAGTTGACGTGAAGCCATCAAAACCGTTCGCTGCGGCAAAAGCAGCAGATTCTTCCATACGCCAGGAATAGCAATGCCTGCATCTGTTTTGTTCGTCGCCGACCACTCTTTGCAGATATTCTGTGAGTCCATATTCAATGGGTCCCAGGACGGGAATTCGTTCTTCATCGCAGAAGGCGGTCAGGGTTTCTTTGCGACGTACAAATTCTTTGTAGGGGTGGATATTCGGATTAAATGAAAATACCGCAATGGAATGATCATTTTTGAGAATCGACCAGGGATATACTGTGCATGGGCCACAACAGGCGTGAAGCAGAAGTTTCATAGTGTATTTATTGAGATATAAAAGGTGTTTTTTGTTGTTTGCACAACTATTAAAATCGATACCCCTTATTTTTGCAACAGAGGTGTCAGATCAAATCATAACTCATTCAAATTTCAAAGATCCGCCCGAAACGGATTCCATATCCGCCCCTACGGATTCCATATCCGCCCGAAACGGATTTAAACAGGGCAGAAATAGATTCTGCCCCTACGACTCTTCATAGCGAACCTTGATAACGAGCATCAACATTCTTTTAGATATCGGAAGGAGGTTTCCCTGTCAATCTTTCCTGTTCGTAAATTTGACTGAATAACGGTCATGCTCAAAGCAGAAGAATACGCTCAAACACTTTTCAGTGACTTGGTGTTATACGTGGCAAGGCTGCGCCTCTTGTCCGTAAGGAAAGGGTATTGATATATTGAGAATATTTTCTTTTTCGGATGGAGAGGTGT
>PDWJ01011219.1_pt1 | contig 18286 bp, 17 predicted proteins | sample 1430881 | NCBI WGS metagenome assembly PDWJ01 (sample SAMN01162460, study PRJNA174530) | Oral metagenome, whole genome shotgun sequencing project. | biome: Marine environment; feature: Marine mammal; material: Swab sample of the gingival sulcus; isolation source: swab sample of gingival sulcus...
AGAAATTGATAGAAGACATGCTGAAAAGCTACGCAAAGTTAATCAAATGTTAAAAGAAGTAAATGATGCAATTGTGCAATTGACCAATGCGATTGGTTAGTTAATGATGTGATTGTAATGCAATTACAAGAGAGGTGGAGAGAATGAAAAAAACGGTTAAAGACAGTGTCGTCGAAATATTGTTAGAAAAAGATTTAACGGCTAACAATGTTGAATCATTTAATCAAGATTTAGAAACACTATTAAAAGATGAAGATGATTTTGTCGAATTGGTGTTAGATTTGTCTAACACTAAGAATATCGACTCGGTTGGTGTAACCTTTATTATTGGTCAGTATAAAAAAATGCAAAGCGAGGGTTGCCTTTTTAGAATTTCTGGCGCCAGCAACGATGTTAAGAGCCTATTTAAATTGATGAAATTAGACCAGTTTTTTGAACTAGAGGATTAATGGAAGTGTTATCATGTCATATCGCATTTTAATTGCCGATGACGCGCGTATTAATCGCGTGTTAATTAAGAAAATTCTATCGCAGAGCATTAAAGACTTAGCATTTGAAGAAGCCGATAATGGTGCAGCTGTTTTGCGCATTGTCGAACAAGTGCAAATCGATTTAATTATACTCGACTTAATCATGCCTGAAATAGATGGCTATCAAGTACTCAAACAGTTAAAGAGTTCAGAACAGTATCACGACATACCGATTATTGTCAATTCTGCCTTGGCTGATATTGCTTCAATCGAAAGAACGTTGCGCGAAGGGGCGATTGACTATTTTAAAAAGCCACTATCACCAAATGATATGAAAGTGGTACTACCACTTAAAGCGCGCAATGCACTGCTGCTCTACGAGCAAAATAAAATGATTAACGAACTCAATCATCGCATTGATAAAGAACTTAAAAATGCCCATACTTTTGCTGAAATCATGCTACCGCGGCCCAGTTCGCTCAATGATATTGAACTGCATTATAAATATCACCCATCGATGGCAGTTGGTGGTGATTACTTCGATTGTACCGAAATAGACGGCAAGACTCATTTTATTATTGCCGATGTGACAGGGCATGGCATTGCTGCGGGCATGGCGTCGTCAATGGTCAAAATGTTATATCGCAAGTGCATTGAAAAGCCAAATATTAAGCCGCATGAAATCATTGAAGAGATGAATGGCGACATTTTTGAAATATTTGACTTTTCAATTAATAAATTTTTTATTTTTACTGCTTTCGTTGGCATTATAGAAAATGGCATACTGTCGTATGCCAACGCAGGGCAACCTTATCCACTGGTTTATAAAAAAGATAGTGATAAATTTAGTTGTATTGAACAAAATGGTTTTTTAGTTGGCATGATGGATGGTGTTCAATTTGAAACGCTTACAATGCCTATACAATCAGGTGATGCCTTGTTTTTGTACACAGATGGGCTGTTCTGTTCGGGTGATGTTGGCGATTTTACCGACTGGCAAAAAGTTGAAAAATTGGCTAACCAATTTAAGCTCGATTTAGAGACGCCAGATGACTTTTTAGAAGAGATATTCTATGCCTTTAAAGTGCGACATATGGCGCATAATTCAGATTTTACTGATGATGTGGCATTGACGCTATTGATAGTTAAGTAATTATTAAGCAAGCTGAGTTATCTCAAATATATTTAAAAATAACGGGTTTATCGCGCTTTAGTGATTGTTAGTGTTGTCATCTCGAGTGTAGCCGAGAAACCTCGTTTTCGATTGTCATTTCGACCGACCGTAGGGAGTGGAGAAATCTCGCTTTCTACTTTCAATTTTAATAAGGAGCAACTATGAGACATGATAATAGAACCAATAATCAATTACGTCCCATTAAAATTACACGGCACTACACCAAGCACGCTGGCGGTTCGGTATTAATTCAAACCGGTGATACCATGGTGTTGTGTACGGCGACAATTGAAAACCGCGTACCACCATTTTTAAAGGGGACGGGTTCAGGTTGGTTAACTGCCGAATATGACATGTTGCCAACCAGCACGCATGACCGCAAACGGCGTGCTGTAACGCGTGGTAAGCAAGACGGCAGAACACTTGAAATTCAGCGTTTAATTGGCAGAAGTTTGCGTCAGTCGATCGATTTAACTGTCATAGGTGAACGCACCATTTGGGTTGACTGCGATGTCTTACAGGCCGATGGTGGCACGCGCACGGCGTCGATTAATGGCGCTTATATTGCGGTTTGCGATTTAATCAATAATCTAATGAAAACTGAAGACTTTGCGGTTAATCCGATGATTAGCCAAGTGGCGGCAATTAGTGTTGGTATCGTGGGCAATCAAGCGCTACTTGACCTTTGTTATATCGAAGATTCAGCTGCTGATGTCGACATGAATGTCGTAATGGATCAAAATTTAAATATTATTGAAATTCAAGGTACTGGCGAAGGGCGGGCATTTAACAAAGCTGAATTTGATCAGTTATATGACTTGGCGCGTGCTGGTATTGCCGAAATCATACAGTTGCAGAGGGATAGCTTTAATCTATAAAGCATGATGATGAAAGAATAATCGCTTGTCATCTCGACTGAAGCGAAGCGCTTTTATATCGGCTCTTTACGTATGCGGACTTTTGGGTGTTGTACGGCGATTGAAACGAAGTGCTTTCGCCTTTATCGTGCTCCTTCGTATATTTTTAGGTGGGAGCTGCGCACAAATTCGTTATAGAAAATGTGCTTCTTTCAGATAAGATGGTTTAACAGCAGCTCTTACCACTACAAAACACACTTCAGTCGCACGGGCTACAAGCACTTCTGACAATCGCCTGACTTGTCATCTCGACTGAAGCGCTAGCGAAGTAGAGAGATCTCGGTTTAGAATTAATCGGAAATTAAAACGAAAGCATTTTACTTTTATCATTAACTGGCTTACAATAATTCAAGTACTATATTTAGAAAAATAGATTAAATTTATAGGAGAACTTATGAAAAAAATTGTCTTGGGCACGCAAAATGCCAATAAATTAAGAGAGGTTAAACAAATACTTGAGCCGCTTGGTTATAGCGTTGTTTCGCTGGCTGAGGTTGGTCTAGCTGATATGGAAGTTGAAGAAGATGGCCAAACTTTTCAAGAAAACGCTGTTAAAAAGGCAACTGAGTATTCAAAAGCATGTCAACTACCTGTTTTGGCAGATGATTCTGGGCTAGCAGTTGACGCTTTAAATGGCGCACCGGGGGTCTATTCGGCACGCTATGCTGGTGAGCAGGCCACTTATTTAGATAACAACAACAAGCTCGTCAAAGAACTTGCAAGTGTTGCCACCAATGATCGCAAGGCAAAGTTTGTCTGTGTGTTGGCCTATGTCGATGCCCAAAATGACATGCAGCATGTCGTGCGCGGTGAAGTGGCTGGTATTATCATCGAAACACCACTCGGCGAAGGTGGCTTTGGTTATGACCCACTATTTTATGTGCCAGATTTAGGGCTTACCTTTGCCCAAGTTGAACCAGCAGTGAAAAACCGCTATTCGCACCGGGCAATTGCATTGGCAAAAATGAAAACTTATTTAGAAGCGTTATAGTAATTTTGATAGGTAGGCAAAAATGATTACAATTGGTTTTAAACGGGTAATGGCAATTTTCTTGTCATTACTGTTTCAAATTGCATTTGTGGTGTTTATCTTTTTTATGTTTCCCGCTTTTAAGGAAATTGTTGTTGTCGTGTTTACAGTTATGGCAATCTTTGTCATGCTGGCGATTTTTAGTATTAACATCAGCCCAGACTATAAATTGACATGGATTTTTGTCATGGTTATTTCCCCTATTTTGGGCACGCTGATATTTTTGCTGTCAAAGCGCCAGAAATTCAAAAAACACGCACCGCATATGGTAGTTAATGATCAGGTAATTGAAGACTTAAAAACAGATGATGATGTGCTTAACACGACGGATATTGCCATAAAAAAACAGGTTTATTATTTAAAAAAATATGCCAATGCCAAAGTGTTTAGCAATAATCAAACGACTTACTATAAGTTGGGCGAACAGATGTGGCAAGATATGTTACTTGAGCTTGAAAAGGCTGAAAAGTATATATTTATGGAATACTTTATTGTCGAAAATGGCGAAATGCTAACATCAATTTTGGATATTCTCAAGAAAAAAGCTGCACAGGGGGTTGAAGTAAAATTTATCTTTGACAGCTTTGGCAGCTTGTTTAAAGCACCGAATAACTTTGCGAAAGACCTTGCTAAAGATGGTATTGAATGTATACCGTTTAATCGCAAAATTAGAATTTTTGATATTGGCTTTAATAATCGCGATCACCGCAAGATCACTGTTATTGATGGTAAAGTGGCATTTACCGGTGGTATGAATTTAGCTGATGAATACATCAATAAAAAATCTAAATTTGGGCACTGGAAAGACACGGGCATACGCATAAAGGGCAGCAGCGCTAACTACTTTTCGATTATGTTTTTAACACTTTGGGGTATTTGTCAAAATCGTATACCTGATTATGACAAGTTTTTGATTGCGGCGGACGATAAGACAATCAAAACGCCAACTAAAGGGTTTGTCGTGCCTTATACAGATTACCCAGGTGATGACGAAAACGTTGGCGAAATCATGTACGAACAAATGGTCAGCAATGCCAGCGACTATGTCTACATTACGTCGCCTTATTTAATACTTGACTACAATATGATTAACGAATTGGCAATTGCTGCCAAATCGGGTATTGATGTCAGAATCATCGTGCCGGGTATACCCGACAAAAAATTGGTCTATACTTTAACCAAATCATTTTATGCTCCGCTTTTAAAAGCAGGGGTCAGAATATTTGAATACACGCCCGGTTTTATTCATAGCAAGCAATTTGTCAGCGACGATAAAACGGCGATTATCGGTACCATTAATTTAGACTATCGCTCGTTGACGCACCACATTGAAAACGCTGTTTGGCTGGTTGAAGATAAAGTTGTTATGGAAATAAAAGAAGACTTTATCGATGTACAAAATAAGTGTCGCGAAGTGCACTTGGGCGATAAGCGTGCTTCAAAAATTGGCGATTTATTGTTATTGCCAATACTGCGTGCCTTTGCGCCGTTGTTTTAAACTAAAACTGACGCCTTGTTATAGTGTAGATCAGTGAAGTAATTGGCATAATCAGTGTTAACAGTGCAAACGGCACATAATTAGGTGAACGAATTCCAATTAATGAAAAGACCAATAGGGCATTGATATTCCACGGTGGCAGTGCAACCGTAATCAGCATATAATCTGATACGGCTTGTGATAGCCACTTTTTATCTATGCCTCTTTTTTCAAACAAAGCTGCGTAGTGGTCAGCTGCAATAATCACCGGCAACGACTGGTTGCCTGTTAACAGCATAATGATGTTGGCGGCAATCCCGCTGCCAATAATCAATTGTTTATCACTTTTTAAGTAGCGATCATAAAATTTTAAAATCGGTTGAAATAGTTTGATGTGCGAGAAAAATGAATTGAGTATTGATGCGCTTGTCAGCACAATAAATATTGAAACCATTGAAATAAAACCGCTACCGCTAAAGATTTCTGCGACTGCATTTGATGTCGGCTGATAGCCAATAAAAATCGTTTTTAAAAACAGTGTAAAGTTTAACTTGTCAATCATGACGATGCCGAGTGTCGTCAGAAGTGATGCTGTTACTGAATAAAGCGTACTTTTTTTAAGTATTACAATAAAGGCGATCAACACAATGACGGGCAAAAAATGATATAGTTTAAAATTAAAAGTCTGCTTTAAAATTAACCTTTTGCTTTCAAGTAAGGTAAACATAGCAGTGTCAGCGCTGTACTTAGCGCCTAAAAACTGATAGAGTATTGCTGTCAGAATAAGTGGTACAATTGAAGTTTTTAAAATCATTTTAATATGGCTGTGAAAATCTACACCGACAACAGACGCTGTTAAAATGGCACTGCTGCTCATTGGCGATGTACGGTCGCCAAAATAACTGCCCGATATAATTGCCCCTGCCATTAGGGCAGGTGGAATTGCCATCGAATGCCCCAAGATCATCAGCATAGTACCCAGTGTACCAATTGTACCGACGGCGGTGCCAAGTATCATCGATAATATCGCCGTCAACAAAAAAGACGCTAGCACTAAATTAAAGCGTGGCAAAATGGTTAAGCCCAAGTTCATACAAGCTGCCAGCACACCCGAATACATCCAGGCGGCGATCATCATGCCGATGCTGGCCAGCACATACATAACAGGTAGCATTCTCTTTAAGTCTTTTAAGATTCGCCCACCTAGATTTTTAAAGGGCATCTGGTTAAATTTCATAACAAGTGCGGTTATCGCCGTCGTAAAGAAAAACGCATCATAAAGTGGCAGTTGTCTAATGATGACAAATGCCAACGATATAACTAATACGCCAATTAATAAAAGTGTTGTCTTTAGATTGCTTTGCTTCATCATTTCCTCATGTAAAAGTCTTTTAACATTATAGCATTTTGCTGAATAACAGGCAATTGCTCACGCTGTGTTTGATTACAATAAATTTTGCCACACTTGACATTTCGACCGAAGTGGAAATCTCGGATTTATTCTCTTAATTTTGACATTAGACAGAAATTATTATATAATATACGTATAAGTAATTACTTATGTATAGTGAAAGGTGAGATAATGAATAACAATATTTTAATGATGGCAGATTTATTTAAGGCTTTAGGTGACGTTAGTAGGCTCAGGATCATTAAAATTTTAGCCTCTCATGAAAATAACACCTTTTGTGTATCGCAAATAGCAGAAATGCTTGGCATTACACAACCTGCTGTTTCGCAGCATATGGCAGTTTTAAAGAAAATCGGTTTGTTAAATAGCGAGCAAAAAGGCAAAAAAACTTTTTATGCAATAAATGGTCAGGTATTTAGACAGTACTTTGATATAGTAGAGCAAATGTTTCAATTGGCATTTAAAAAATGTGATCAGGCATCTGTGCGTGGCGAAATCGACTGTCGAAGATGCAATAAAGAAATGGAGGGTGAAAATTATGAATAATACAAAAACAGAAAAAAGTAGTAATGTCTACGCCGTATATATGGCACTAGGTGTGCTATATGTATTAGTAAAAATCGGGTTTGTATTAGCTGGTTATTTGCACCTTGGCGCAATTCTACATGGGTTAATACCTGCAGTCATTACAGTGGCAGTTGGCTTTTTAAGCCTAAGCGAATTTAACAAATCAGGTGGTAGTTTATGGCATGGCATAATGGTAGTCGTACCAGCGCTGATTTTTATAACAACACCGATCTATATGTATGTAAGAGAAGGTGCTAACTGGCTTACAAATGGGCGCTTACAGGTTTTGGTTATTTATCAACTAATGGCTGCAGTTCAGTTTTTTATAGCGTCAAGGCGTTTAAAAGAAGTTAGTTAGTTTTCAACTTTCGACTTTCAATCCCAAAAAAAAAACGAACTATTTTTATTATTTAATAAAAATAGTTCGTTTTTATATTGCCATAAACGTCGTGCTCTGTTAAAATAGCAGTGTGAATAATCTGGGGTTAATCTTTTGGGTTAAGGAGGGTAGGCTATGAAAGTATCAATACTGATGGGCAGCGATTCTGATTACGATGTCGTCGTCGCTGCCATCGATGTTTTAAAAGCGTTTGACATCGACTGTGATGTTCGCGTTTTGTCGGCACATCGAACGCCGCATGAAACAGTTAAGTACGTTAGCGATGCTGAACAAAATGGCAGCGAAGTCTTTATTGGCTGTGCTGGCAAAGCAGCGCATTTAGCAGGTGTTATCGCCAGTGTAACAACATTACCGGTTATTGGTTTACCGATAAAAACCTCTCTGATGGGCGGCTTAGATTCGCTCTTATCTATTGTCCAAATGCCAAGTGGTGTACCAGTGGCAACCGTAGCCGTCAATGGCGCCGCTAACGCAGGGCTATTAGCAGTACAGATGCTCGCATTAAAATATCCCCAATTAAAAGAAAAATTAGTTAAATACAAAGCCGATATGGCAGCACAAGTTGCCGAAAAAGACAGTCGCATTGCCGCGCGCTTAAATGGAGGAGAATAATGCAAAAATTAGAAATGATCTATGAGGGTAAAGCCAAAAAAGTTTATAAAACCGATAACGACAAGCACTATATCGTCGCTTACAAAGACGATGCAACGGCTTTTAACGGCGTCAAAAAGGGACAAATTGTCGGTAAGGGCGTCGTCAATAACAAAATGTCGTCAATTTTGTTTAAAATGCTAGAAGAAAATGGTGTGCCGACGCATTTTGTCGAACGCCTTAATGATGACGAACAATTGGTCAAAGCGGTTGAAATTGTACCACTTGAGGTAATTATTCGCAATACGATTGCGGGTTCAATGGCAAAGCGCTTGGGCATTAAAGAAGGTACCGAGCCAAGTTGTACCATTTTTGAACTGTGTTATAAAAATGATGATCTAGGTGATCCTTTAATCAATGAAGATCACGCTGTAGCAATCGGCTTGGCAACGCGCGAACAAATTAAGTTAATCAAGCAATACGCCTTACAAATCAATGATATTTTAAAGGCGTATTTTATCGAAAAGGGCATTAAGTTGGTCGATTTTAAATTAGAATTTGGCTTACACAATGGTGCAATTATCTTAGCTGATGAAATTTCACCAGACACCTGTCGATTTTGGGATTTAGAAACTGGTAAAAAAATGGATAAAGACCGTTTTAGACGTGACTTAGGCGATGTCGAAGCGACTTATCAAGAAGTATTGGGGAGGCTTAAATAGATGATAGCCTGTCCGCATGATGATAAATTGCGCGAAGAATGTGGCGTCATCGGCATTTATAAACAAGGGGCAACTAACTTAACACAAATGCTCTGCTATGGTTTAATCGCCTTACAGCATCGCGGTCAAGAAAGTGCCGGTATTGCCATCAATCGCTTTGGTAATGTCGTACACTATAAAGAAATGGGCTTGGTGCAAGATGTCTTCACGCCAGCCATTATGCAGAGCTTGGGTACAGGAGACATCGGTATTGGGCACGTCAGATATTCCACTACCGGAGAAAGCTATGTTGCCAATGCACAGCCGTTGGTTGTACATTACAAAGGTGGCGGTATTGCACTTGCTCATAATGGCAATTTAGTCAATGCTGCTGAATTGCGCAGCCAACTCGAAGACAATGGCTCAATTTTTTCAACGACGATTGATACAGAAGTGATTGCTAATTTAATGGCAAGGCATTATAGCTTGGGTTATAAAGAGGCAGTTATCAAGGCGCTGCAAGATGTATCAGGTGCTTACGCACTTGTCATCACATGTGAAGACAAGTTAATTGGCGTACGCGACCCTTACGGTTTAAGACCGCTTTGTTTGGGACAATTTGCCGATGGTGGCTATGTTTTGGCATCTGAAAACGTTGCCTTTGATATGGTCGGCGCCAGCTATGTTCTATGTTTACTTTGCGCGACCTGATTCAACAGTTGATGGCAGAAATATCTACGAGGCACGCCGCGAAGCCGGTAAAATACTTGCTAAGGAACACCCCGTCGATGCTGATTTAGTAATCGCCGTACCCGATTCAGGCAAGTCGGCTGCGATTGGCTACGCTCAGCAATCTGGTATTCCGTTTGGCATTGGGTTGATTAAAAACAAATACATGGGCAGAACTTTTATACAACCCAGTCAAGAAATGCGCGAACTTGCCGTGCGCTTAAAACTGAATGTCTTGCAGTCTAATGTCAAGGGTAAACGGCTAATTTTAATTGACGATTCCATTGTCAGGGGTACAACGAGTCGTCGTATTATTGATATGTTAAAGGCGGCTGGTGCCACAGAAGTCCACGTCAGGGTTAGTTCGCCACCTGTTACGCATAGCTGTTATTTTGGCATTGATACGCCCAATCGACAGCACTTAGTGGCGGCAACTCACGAGATTGACCAAATTAAAGAGATGATACACGCTGATTCGCTTGGCTTTATCAGTCAGCAGGGTTTAATTGATGCCGTCGGCTTGGGCGATCAGGCGCTTTGTACGGCCTGTTTTAATGGCCGTTATCCAATGGCGATACCACAGTTGACGCTTACTTAAACAATCGCTAATGCTGTCATTTCGACCGGAGTGGAGAAATCTCAGGTTTCAAGGCGATTGAAACAAAAGCACCTATTACGCTTATCGCGCTTTTGGGTAGTGGTGTGAATACTCTGGGTTTAAAATAGAAAAGAGATGAAGATGTCAAATAAAATTACGTATGCCGATTCAGGCGTCAATATTAAAGAGGGCTACTTAGCCGTCGAAAAGATGAAACAACATGTTAAAAGTACGTTTAATGAAAATGTGTTAACCGATATTGGCAGCTTTGGCGGACTGTTTAAATTGCCGATTAATGGCATGTCAGAACCCGTTTTAGTTTCTGGTACTGACGGCGTTGGCACTAAATTAAAAATAGCATTTATGGCAGACAAACACGATACGGTCGGTCAAGACCTCGTCGCGATGTGTGTGAACGACGTGCTCTGTCAAGGTGCACAGCCACTTTTCTTTTTAGACTACTTGGCAACCGGCAAGTTAAATGCCAGCCAAGCGGCAGATATTGTAAAGGGTGTTGCCGCTGCTTGTCGCTTATCGGACTGTGCCTTAATTGGTGGTGAAACAGCCGAAATGCCGGGCTTTTACGCTGCTGGCGAATATGATATGGCGGGTTTTACAGTTGGCTTAGTCGACCGCAGCAAAATTATTGACGGTCAAACGATTAAAGCAGGCGATGTGGCCATTGGCATTGCTTCATCTGGTTTTCATTCTAATGGCTATTCGTTAATACGCAAGTTAATTTTTGATGTTGCCAAGTTATCGCTCGATGATACTTATCCCAATACTATTAAAACCGTTAAAGAGGTATTAATGACCCCGACTGCACTTTACGTTAAGCCCGTGCTTGAACTGCTTAAACAGGTAAATGTTAAGGGGGCTGCCCATATTACGGGCGGTGGCTTTATTGAAAATATACCACGCACGTTGCCAGCAGATTTGGCAGTTAAGCTCAATCGCGCGGCTTGGCAGGTGCCAGTAATATTTAAAACATTACAATCGCTTGGCAATTTAACTGATTATGATATGTTTAATACCTTTAATATGGGTATAGGCTTTGTTGTAATCGTCGCCGCTGAAGACGTCGAACGTACTTTGGCAATACTTAATCAGCAGACAACAGCCTATCAAATTGGCGAAGTCGTCGCAGCTGATGGGGGCGTTATCTTATGAAGCGCTTAGCGGTATTGGTATCGGGTTCAGGTAGTAATTTGCAAGCTTTAATTGATGCCATTGACACTAAAAGAATAACCAATGCAAGTATTAAATTAGTAATTAGCTCTAAAAAAGATGTTTATGCTTTACAGCGCGCAGCTAAGCACGGCATTGCCAGTGTAGTTGTGGCGCGTCGTCAATATGACGAAGCAGCTTATCAAAATACACTATTGAACTTATTAAAAGATTACCAAATTGACTATATTGTATTGGCGGGCTTTTTAGATATATTGCCAAAACTGTTAACAGAGCAGTTTTCGAATCGCATTATCAATATTCACCCGTCGTTAATACCGGCATTTTGTGGCAAGGGTTTTTACGGCATGCGTGTACATCAAGCGGTTTATCAAAGTGCTGCTAAAGTCAGTGGAGCAACGGTTCACTTTGTCGATGGCGGCATTGACAGCGGTGCCATTATTATGCAGCGCGCAGTTGAAGTTTTAGCCGATGACACAGCTGAAACGATTGCTCAAAAAGTCTTGAAAATTGAACACAGTATATTGCCCGAGGTGGTTGACGCATTGGTCAATCAACAGATAAAATGGTATGATGGCAGACCATTTATAGACAAGGGGTAATACAGTGGCTAAAAAACAAAAAACTAATAAAAAGAATAAAGTTAAGCAAGATTTAGCAATGCAAAGAATGCGTAACTTAAAGAAAAAGCAGATTAGGCTTATAATTGTTGGCGTCGTTATTATAGCGATGGCAATTGGTTTATTGATGCAAAGCGAGCGCTCGGCGCTATCTTTTATCGGGCTGGGGTTGGCGCTTTTGGGTGGCGCGTTGATGGTGTTTGATTACTATAAAGATACAAAGGGGTAGGGCGTTTCAACTTTATCGTAATTTCAGACGAAGTGAAGAAATCTTGCTTTTTACAGCGATTGAAACGCTCCTGGCACTGAAATCGTTCCGCTTTATCGTTTCGCTAGGACAACCCGCTTCGCGGAACGTTACGCGAAAGACAAAGCTCCACCGCGTGCTGGCGTCGCTGACAAGCGCGCCTAAGTGAACGTTGCAGGATGCAACGTTAGCGAGCACTTGCATGACGGAATTGCGCAGCGTTAGCATAAGCGCTTCGATAAATTCCACCGATTGCCCCGTAAAGCGCGACACCGTCGTCCGCATACGTAAAGTGCCGATAGTTGCAAGCGCCTGTTGTTGATTGAACGAGACGTTTTATAAAGAAACGAGGTTGCTTATGAAGAAAAGAGCTTTATTGAGTGTTTACGACAAAACTGGCATTGTCGACTTTGCCAAAGCGCTAGTGGCGTTAGACTATCAAATTGTTTCAACCGGTGGCACGTTAAAAAAACTGCGCGAGAGTGGTGTTGATGCAGTTAATGTTTCTGATATCACTGGTTTTGTCGAATGTCTTGACGGTAGGGTAAAAACACTACACCCCGTTGTTCATGCCGGCATTTTGGCGATGCGCGACAATGATGACCATATGGCAACTCTAGAACAGCAAGCGATTATGCCGATTGACATTGTCGCCATTAATTTGTACCCGTTTAGAGAAACGGTCAGTAAGCCTGACCATACAATGGCTGATGCAATTGAAAACATTGACATTGGCGGACCGACCATGTTGCGCTCTGCCGCTAAAAATCATAAAGATGTCTTGGCTATCGTCGACCCAGCTGATTATCAAACTGTCATTGAACAACTTAACGGCGGTGGGGTAACGTACAACAAAAGGCAACTTTTAGCACTTAAAGTATTTGAACACACTGCGCATTATGACGCGATGATCAGCAGCTATTTGCGCAAAAATATAACCGATGCAGCGCAGTTCCCTGCAAAATTGACGCTGCCTTATGACTTTGTCGACGTACTGCGCTACGGCGAAAACCCACAGCAAAAAGCGGCTTTTTATCGTGATGCACTGACCGGTCAAAGCGGCTTAGTCGATGCCGAACAGTTACATGGCAAGGCGCTGTCGTTTAATAACTTAAATGATGCCGAAGCAGCGCTATTAGCGGTTAGCGTCTTTGACAAGCCGACTTGCGTGGCGGTAAAACACGCCAACCCTTGTGGCATTGGTCAAGCTGACGATATTTTAACGGCTTATCAAAAGGCCTATCAAGCGGACAGCTTATCAATTTTTGGCGGCATTTTAGCCTTTAATCGACCTGTTACCCAAGCAATTGCCGAACAGATTAATAAGATATTTATTGAAGTTGTGATTACGCCTGCTTATGAACCCGCAGCACTTGCTATCTTAAAGCAAAAAAATAATATTCGTCTCTTAAAAATGCCAATTGTCAAACAAGTTAATGGCTATGATGTCAAGCGTTTAAGTGGCGGCTTGTTAATTCAACAAACCGATGATTTATTATATGATGAACTGACAGTTGTAACCGAAAGGCAACCGACTGCAGAACAGCTTGCCGATGTCGACTTTGCCTTACAGGCGGTTAAGTTTCTAAAGTCAAATGCCATCGTCATTGCCAAAGATGGTCAAACGCTTGGCATGGGACCTGGTCAAGTTAGTCGTATTTGGGCAGCTGAGAAGGCTGTCAATCAAGCTGGTGGTAAGGCGAAAGGCGCAGTGATGGCATCTGACGCCTATATTCCATTTAACGATGTTATTGATTTAGCGGCTGAGGCAGGCATTGCTGTCATTGTTCAACCAGGCGGTTCTAAAAACGATCAAAAGGCAATTGAAGCTTGTAATCAATATGGTATTGTCATGTTGTTTTGTGGCGTACGTCACTTTAAACACTAGGAGGCCAAAATGAACGTATTAATTGTCGGTAGCGGTGCACGAGAACACACCATTGCTTGGAAAATCAAGCAAAGTGAACAGTTAAAAAATCTATATGCTGTACCTGGTAATGCGGGCATTGCCCAATTGGCAACTTGTTTTGACGGCGATGTGATGGATTTTGAAAATATTTTAGCGATATGCCAAGTCAATCAGATTGATTTAGTCGTCGTCGGACCAGAGAATCCACTTTGTGGCGGATTGGTTGACTTTCTAGAGCAAAATGGTATTAAAGCGTATGGGCCTAATCAAAAATCTGCCATGTTAGAAGGCAGCAAGGCGTTTTCGAAAGACTTTATGCTGCGCCATAATATTCCAACTGCTAACTATCAGCGTTTTACAGATGCAGCAGAAGCCAAGCAAGCCTTGCCGCAATTTGGTTTACCCGTTGTCATTAAAGCCGATGGCTTGGCAGCGGGTAAAGGTGTCATTATTGCTGAAACAGTGGCAGATGCTGAACGTGCCATTGATGATATGATGTTAAATGCCAAATTCGGCAGCGCGGGTGATGAAGTCGTCATCGAAGAATTTTTAACCGGTATTGAAGCATCACAAATATGCTTTGTTGACGCCAATACGATTTTGCCATTGGCGGGTTCGCAAGACTACAAGCGGGCATTAGATGGCGACAAGGGGCTCAATACCGGTGGTATGGGCAATTATTCGCCGAGTAGGCAGTATTCTGATGTCGTCAGACAAAATATAGAAAATGAAATATTAATACCATTATTAAAGGGCTTAAAAGAAGAATGTTTAACCTATTCGGGTTGGTTGTTTATCGGCTTAATGATCAAAGATGAGCATGCCAAAGTCATTGAGTTTAACGTGCGCTTTGGTGACCCTGAAGCTGAAAGCATTATACCGCGACTCGACAACGATCTATTAGAAATCATCGATAAATCGTATCACAATCAACTGAGTCAAGTTGACTTAAAGTGGTCAAAAAAACACAGTGTCGTCGTAATTATGGCGTCGGGCGGTTATCCCGAAAGTTATCAAAAGGGCAAACGGATTACTGGTTTAGACGACGTTACCGACTGTTTAGTATTTCACGCTGGTACAAAGTTGCAAGACGACGACATCGTCACCAATGGCGGACGCGTCTTGGCTGTCACAGCGTTGGCCGACAGCTTGGTAGAAGCCCGTCAAAAGGCCTATCAAAATATCGCTAAAATTAGTTTTGAAGACTGTTTTTACCGCAACGATATCGCCAAGTGACGCGCGTTTTTTCGTTTCAGCTGAATAATAAAGTAGGGCTGATGTGTCATTTCGAGCGTTGAGATATTTCGTTATTTATGTTAAATAAAAAAAGGACTTACCTTTTTAAATAGGAAGCCCTTTTTTATTGCAGTATTGAATAACGAATTACAAGAGCATCAAACTGACGCCGATAACGGTGCCAAAGATCAGCATATTGACAAGGCAGAAGCCCATAATGTCCTTTGCTTTAAGACCAGCAATACCCAGTGCAGGTAATGCCCAGAATGGCTGAATCAAGTTTGTCAAGGCATCACCCCAAGCAATACTCATTGCCGTCTTGGCTGGGTCAACGCCAAGTGCTAAACCAGCAGGCATCATAATTGGTCCCTGAACCGCCCATTGACCGCCACCTGATGGTACGAAGATATTGACGATACCAGCACTTAAGAATGAGAAAAGTGGGAACGTCGTCTGATTAGAAATCGATACAAAGGCTTGCGAAATTGCGCCAGCTAATGAATAACCATCGGCGTTGCCACCCGTCATCATGCCCATGATACCAGCATAAAACGGAAACTGAATAATAATGCCAGCTGCACCTTTAACAGCAATACCAATTGCTTCTAAGAAGCGCTTTGGCGTAACGTGCAAGATAATGCCGAGGAACAAGAATAAGAAGTTAACAATGTTCAAGTTTAGCTTAAAACCATTTTGAACAAAGTAGTTAACGATGTAAATCATACCCATTGCACCAATTAGCATTGAGACAATTGGGCTATTTTCAAGTTTTTCAGCTGGTGTCATCTTAGACTTATCAACCGATTCGGGCTGTACTTCTTCTAAAAGTGCAGGGTCGACCACAATTGCGTCTTTTTCGTCTGGGTGCATTGACTTATTGATAAAGGGCATCGCAATAAAAATAATGGCAATAGGAACAAGTGCGTAAGCAGAAAAAATTGTTTGCGATGTTGGAATTGTTGCAGTCAGTGCACCATTTGTCATCTTAGAAAGCGCTTCAGCATTACTGGCGATAGTTAGCGGAATTGAAGCTGAAAAGCCAGCGTGCCAAATTAAAAAGGCACCATAACCAGAAGCAATTAGTAGTCTATAGTCGACACCTTGCTTTTGGCGAGCGACTTCTTTAGCAATTAAAACGCCGATAACAAGACCAAAACCCCAGTTAATCCAGCAGGCAATTAAAGAAATAACTGTAACTAACATGATGGCGCCACCTTTAGTTTTAGGTAGGCTCGCCAATTTTTGAATACCCTTTTTGACAACGGGCGTTTGCGCCAGCGTGTGACCAGTTACCAATACTAATGCCATTTGCATTGAAAACTTAAGCAGTGCCCAAAAACCGCCACTCCAGTGCCCGATCATTGCCATAAAAGACTGACCTGTTACAATCATACCAGCGATAAATACGACAATCGTTAAAAGTGCAGCAAATAAAAATGGATCTGGTAAGTATTTTTCAACCATTTTTACACAAGCATTTGTGAATTTTTTAAACATAAACACCTCCAATACTGTATAGTTTTTACTTAGTGTTAAACTGCATTACATATTGTAAGCCTTTGCATCAGAATAGTCAACAAAACAGCGAACTATTTTTCTTTGAAAAAGTTTTTTGTTCAGAAAAAATGGCAGAAAAGTCACAAAATAAATAATTGCGATTACGGCGTTTAATACGACTAATAAATTAATCAACAAAACAACAAGTTAAATTTATTTAACAATTTTTTTATTTACTTTTGATTAGTGTAAAAATATTATATAATAGTTACATCACATCTTTAAGTTTCTTCAAAATTAGTTTTCAATAAAGAGAATAGCGTAGAATAGAATAATTTCATATGGCTCAGTGCAAAAAATAGTAGAAAGAAGGTACTATGAAAAAGAAGATTATTGCAGTACTGACAGTTATTGCTATGCTAACAACGCTAATGCCGTTGCAATCTTATGCAGCGCCTGCCCCTGTTTCAGTGTTACAAGTTAATATCGAACAAGAATCATACAAGATCGACGAACAAGTAACAGTTGACTTAGAAATTGTCAATCAGACATTAATAGCAGGTATGCAGTTTTATGTTGATTTTCCAGCAGACAGTTTAACACTGACAGACATTGAACTAAAAAATGATACATTAGAAACAATTACACCGCCTGGTACTTTGCCTGATACTTCAGGCAACAGATTGTTGACATTTAATGCAAGTGGCAATGATCCTGTTAGCGCTAATGGTGATTTGGTTAGGTTGACATTTTCTGTCAATCCAGATGCTGAAATTGGAACAAAAGAGATAACCATTAGCAATTTTGAAGCGGTTACCATGAGTGACCAAATACTTTACTTTGACATCTTCGAAGACAGTTTCGAACTTATCAAAGCGATTACACAACTAGATGCCATTATTGAAGCACCAGTTAGTGGTGATGCGCCACAAATGACATTTGAAACAGAGCGATATGTCGCTGGTATTCAGTGGCAGCCAGTTGATGCAACGATTCCACCATCTACACTTACACAGTTTGAGCACGACACACTATATAAGGCGATTATCACAATTGAGCCTTATGACTATTTTTATTTTGCAATAACAAATCCAACAGTTAATGGTCAAGCTGCTGATGTGGTAACTATCAATCAACCTTATCAAATTATATTAGAAAAAACCTTTCCAAAAACCGACCCACTGCCAAATTTAGCGGGCACGCCAACGATATCAAATCAAAATCCCGTGTGTGGTGATTTACTACAGGCAAGCGATGGTATTACCGTTAGCGACCCCGGACAAATCGATTACCAGTGGTACCGCGATGATCAAAAAATTAACTATGCGGTAAGTGATTCATATATTGTAAAAGCTGACGATCTCGGCAGTACACTAAAAGTTAAAGTTAGCGCAGCAAACTATTTAGGTACAATTGAAAGCGCGACAACGGCAGTGGTAACAAAAGCCGAAACAAACGTCGCCCCAATTGCTGCGCAGTTGTCAGCAACGGCAGACAGCATTACAGTGACTAATGTCGTTGCCG